>ERZ773090.25-NODE-25-length-195413-cov-29.3058_pt1 | contig 195413 bp, 127 predicted proteins | sample MGYA00580579_ERZ773090 | MGnify/ENA primary metagenome ERZ773090 (study PRJEB29015, sample SAMEA2738014) | human oral metagenome | biome: human oral; feature: human-associated habitat; material: dental | place: China | collected 2132 ... | reverse complement strand
CTGTTCCAAGCTGACTGTGTCTTAACAAATGCGGAAATAGTCTGACGCAGCCAATCAGTATTCTTTAAAGTTGTAATTTTGGCCTCAATTTTTGCTTGAATAGTTGCAGCTGCAATATTTAATTGCAATTGATTACTTGTATCATCATAAGTCTTGTTAATGCCAAGCTGTGCATTCATGTAGTTAACATATTGACGCTGTGTTTCTTGGCTCGGCCACCATGTCATCAGTAAGGGACGAAAATCTTTTTCTGTTGACTGTGTCCATGTTTTGCCATCCTTCAAGATGTACTTAGGACGATACCAACTTTCGGCTGTCAAATAATGATCAACATGCTCAAAGCTCTGTGCAGAGCGATCATAAACTTGATTATATTTTTTGTATAGATTACTTCTTGTTGTGACGATATCTTTATTTACAGTGTCAATTGATGTATCAGTATAAGCGCCAGTTTCATCAAAATGTAAAATTTTGCCATCAGCAATTAATGTAAAATTAGTACGAACTTTGCCGTTATTGTCATAATAATAATACTTACCATCAATTTCTTTTACATTGGGAAGTTTTTCCAATATTTGTAGATTGGCTGCATTGCTATCATCAATAACATCTGTATCAGCTTCGGTTGTTTGTTTACTAATATTATTAGCAGCAGCTTCAGAAGTTTTGTCAACTGTAGTTGTTTGATTTTGAAGCTTTTCACCATTAGAAGCTGTTTCCCCAACAGTATAAGGATTACTTACAACCTCTTTGGGATTAACTACTGAAGTAGAGCTACTGATTGTCGTTACTGTATGATTAGTTTGACTACTAGCAGCTTCTTGCTTAGATGTCACTTCGGTTGTTACATTAGATTCTTCATTAGCAGTAACAACACTAGTATTAGAATCATTAGAAATTTGGGATTTCGATTCATTAGAATCTGCTTTAACCAAGCCACCCGAAAGTGTAGTTAAAGTCATCACAGCAGATGCAACAGATACTGTCACCCATCTTTTTTTAACTTTGCGCAGTTTATAACGCACTTTCTTGTCCATTAGGAACCTCCAAATTTTAAACTGTTTTATTCAAAACGTTATAATTGTAACACCTTTCTAATAATAAAACAATCTTTTTGCAACAAAAATTCTTTTTTCTTTAAAAATAAAAAAGAATATTCAAATTTTTTATTTTATTTATTATGACAACATGATAAAAACAAAACTATCCCACAAAAAAACAACAGTCTAATTGCTGTCGTTTTTTACATTATCTACAGGGAGTACCCACCACAATTGTCGCTGCTTACAGCATCTGGCAAAGTTGGAGATTACAAACTCCAACTTTAGCAATGAAACGACAGAGTTAGTTACTTGCGTGCCGTCCTCTTAAAACTGATTAGCAAAAAAGCCAATCAATAGATGAAATAGGCTTCCAAACAAATCTAATATAGTTATTTTCTATCTCAATATTTAATAAAACCAATATTTTTAAAAATCTTATTTAAACAGTTAAAAATTGCTGTAGATCTTTAAGTGATCGCTCAGCAATCTTCTCATAACGTTTCTTCTTATCACGAATACGTGGTCCACCCAAATCTTTGATGATACCAAAATTAATATTCATTGGTTGAAAATGCTTACTTTTTGTATGTGTAATATAATACGGTAAAGCACCAATAGCTGTTGTTTGCGGAAAGATTACTGCTTCTTCATCTTTGAAACGACGAACAGCATTGATTCCAGCAACAAGCCCAGAAGCTGCAGATTCAACATAACCCTCTACACCTGTCATTTGTCCAGCAAAGAATAGATTTGGATTTTTACACGTTGCAAAGGTAGGAGCAAGAAGATTAGGGGAGTCAATGTAAGAGTTGCGATGCATGACGCCATAACGAACGAAATGTGCTTGCTCCAGACCTGGAATCATGAAAAAGACACGTTTTTGTTCACTCCACTTAAGATGGGTCTGAAAACCAACAATATTGTAAAGGCTGCCAGCTGCATTATCTTGTCGAAGCTGCACAACAGCATAGGGAGCCTTATAATCACCATCTCGCGGCCCCTTGTAGTCATGTGGGTATTCCAGACCAACTGGTTTCATGGGCCCATAAAGCAATGTTTTAATGCCCCGCTTGGCCATAACCTCAATAGGCATGCAACCTTCAAAGTATTTTTCCCTTTCAAAGGAGTTGAACGGAGCTTCTTCAGCATTGATCAAAGCTTCATAAAAACGTATAAACTCCTCCTTAGTCATAGGACAATTGAGATAGGCAGCCTCTCCCTTATCGTAACGCGACTTGAGATAAACCTTATCCATATCAATGGAAGATTGATCGACAATTGGCGCCGCCGCGTCATAAAAATAAAACCCTTCACCGCCGTTTAGTTTATAAATTTTTTTAGCCAGACTGTCACTTGTCAGTGGACCAGTTGCAATCACTGTAATAGCATCATCAGGAATTTCAGTTACTTCGTTTCGAATAACCTGAATGAGAGGGTTATTTTCAAGTTCTGCCGTAACGGCTTGAGCATAGCCGCTACGGTCAACTGCCATAGCACCACCTGCAGGTACACGATGGGCTTCACCAGTTCGCATGATAATAGAGTCCAAGCGGCGCATCTCTTCTTTGAGAAGACCGACAGCATTCGTTAAACTGTCACCACGAAAAGAATTCGAACAAACTAATTCCGCAAAATTACTTGTTTTATGCTGGGGTGTTCTTTTGACTCCACGCATTTCATAAAGCTTAACAGGAATACCGCGTTTAGCGATCTGATAAGCAGCTTCAGAGCCAGCAAGACCAGCCCCAACAACATTAATATAAGATTGAGACATAAAACAATACCTCTTTTTGGGACGGAAAAACAGCTCCCTAAAATCTTTCTTTTTTATTATTTGTTTATAATATCTTAATTCATCAAATTCTCTAATTAAGCTCTTTAAAATATTAGTAATATCTCTTAATGCAAAATAAAAATCATCTTATCTTCAGCTGTTATCGCCTTTTTTCATAAATATCTTGAATAAACTGAAAGCATACAGACTTATAAAGCCTCTTAAAATTTTACTTTTAGAGCTTTTTATATGTACAATAATAATCCTAAAATATAAAAGTGACCAGAAATACAGGTTGATCCTTTTTAAATTAGAAATTTTTTAATCCAAATTAAAAGTACAATACATCAACTTCATCACTTTCTTTATTTAACAGCTTTTTCCTTATAGTCACACTCCTCATTGCTACAAACAACTTGTTTGCCGCCGCCACGGATTTTTTTCTCAACGAGAAAATCTCCAGATTTTGGACAATCGCGGCCTATAGGTTTATTCCATGAAGTAAAATCACAATCAGGATAGCGATCACAGCCATAGAAAATACGATTACGCTTTGTTTTTCGCTCAATGACTTGACCTTTTTGACAAATCGGACATATCACTCCAATTTCTTTAGTAATAGCTTTGGTATTATGGCAATCTGGAAAATTACTGCAAGCGTAAAATTTACCATAGCGACCTAATTTAATAACCATTGGATGCCCACAAACATCACAGTCAAAACCGGCAGGTTCATCCTTGATTTGGATTTTTTCCATCTGTTCCTCTGCTTTAACAACCTCTTTTTCAAATGGTTTATAAAATTGGTCAATAACCTTCTGCCACTCCTCTTTGCCAACCTCAACTTCGTCCAGTTTACTTTCCATTTCAGCAGTGAATTTCACATCAACAATGTCGGGGAAAAATTCTATAATTAAGGAATTAACAATTTCACCAAGTTCTGTAGGCTCAAAACGCTTAGATACTAAACGTACATAGTAACGCTTTTGGATCGTCTCAAGAGTCGGTGCATAGGTTGATGGACGACCAACACCATTTTCTTCCAAAGTCTTAATAAGACTTGCTTCTGAATAACGAGCAGGTGGTTGCGTGAAATGCTGCTCAGGATTAGCTGAAATCTTTTTAACTGTTTCTCCCTTGATCATTTCAGGAAGTACTTTGGTCTTATCAGAATCGTTGTAAACAGCCATATAGCCCTTGAACTTAATCTGACTGCCGTTAGCGATAAATAAGACACCGTTTTGCGTCAAATTAACCTTAACAGTATCAAAAACTGCGGCGGTCATCTGACTAGCAACAAAACGATTCCAAATGAGAGTATAAAGTTTTAATTGATCTTTATCAAGATATTTAGCAATGGATTCAGGTGTATGATTAACATTAGATGGACGAATCGCTTCATGGGCATCTTGAGCACCGGAGGCATTGCGAACATGATTTCCGTGTTTAGAATATTCAGCACCAAAATGTTCAGTAATATAATTAGCAGCATCATTTTGAGCCACAGGGCTGATTCTAGTTGAATCTGTACGCATATAGGTAATTAGACCTTGCTGGCCATTAGAGCCAAGTCTTATTCCTTCATAAAGCTGCTGAGCAACCATCATGGTTTTTCGTGTTCTGAAATTAATCTTATTGGCGGCATCTTGTTGCAAGGAAGATGTCGTATAAGGAAGCGGTGCATTACGTTTTCGTTCTTTCTTTTCTACTTTGTCAACAAGAAAGTCATCATTCTTAATGCGAGTCAATACTTTCTTAACATCATCATTGCTTTTCAGCTTAGTTTTTTTGTTATCAAGTCCATAAAAATTAGCTTGGAATCTCTTATTTACTTTTTTAAAGAAACCATCGATACTCCAATACTCCTCTGGTTTAAAAGCTTTGATTTCATTTTCGCGGTCAATAATAAGCTTAAGAGCAACCGACTGTACACGACCAGCTGAAAGACCTTTCTTAACTTTTTTCCAAAGAATAGGAGAAATAGAATAACCAACAATTCTATCCAAAACACGACGGGCTTGTTGGGCATCAACAAGATCCATGTCAATTTGACGCGGCTCGACAAAGGCATTTTTGACAGCATCTTTAGTGATTTCATTAAAGACAACACGGTTTTTACCTTTAAGATCTAAATCCAAAATATGAGCTAAATGCCAAGAAATCGCTTCCCCTTCACGATCCGGGTCACTTGCTAAAAAGATTTGCTTGGCATTCTTAGCTTCTTTTTTTAGAGAATTGATTAAGGGACCCTTGCCGCGAATATTAATATATTGCGGCTCATAATTATTATCAAAATCAATGGACATGCTTGACTTTTTTAAGTCACGAATATGCCCTACAGAAGCCACCACTTTATATGAACGTCCTAGATACTTCTCAATGGTTTTCGCCTTAGCAGGTGACTCGACAATGACTAAATTTTTCTTAGGAGTCGCTCGCTTTTTACTCGTCTTTTTTACTGTTGTCGTTGTTTTACTTGTCAATATTCTACACTTCCTATAAGTTATAAACTTCTAGAATGATATATCATTTTTAGAGTACTGTCAAGAACAAACTTCTACTATAGAAAAACTTTATTTAAAAGTTAAACTCATTTAAAATATCAAAGCCTGATGTAATGCATTTTGCTCCTTCTTGAATCAGGTGATGGCATCCTTCTGACTGGCCGTCTAAAATATTTCCTGGTACAACAAAAACATCGCGTCCTTCTTCCATAGCACGTTCACAAGTAATCAGACTACCCGAACGAATTTTTGCTTCTGCTACCATAACACCTTGAGATAACCCAGCAATAATGCGGTTCCGCTCAGGAAAATGATACTTAAGAGGTTGACTCTGTGCTTCATATTCTGATAAGAGCAAATGATTCTTTGCAATATAATCCTGCAGTCTTCGATTTTCTTTAGGATAATGAACATCTAGTCCAGTACCGATGACCGCAATTGTTGCTCCACCGCTTTTAAGACTTGCTAAATGTGCTGCAGTATCAATACCACGCGCTAAACCGCTAATAATAACAAATTGCTTACTTAAGTCTTGTATGATCTTTTTAACAGCAGCTACTCCCATTTGACTGGCGTTGCGAGAACCAACTACTGCTAATTTAGGCCGAGCTAGCAAGTCTAAGTCTCCCTGATAAAATAGAAGAACAGGCGGATTATAAATATTTTTAAGTTCCAAGGGATATTCTTTGTCCAAAATGGATAAAGAAGGAAAACGATTAAATTCTTTGCGTAATGCTTTGCTATCAAGATTCTTGTAATGTTCCATAAAAATTAAAGGCTTTTTATTTTTGGAAACAACAGCCATATCACGAAGAGACAAGGATTTTTGTGTCCTCTCTTCATAATCAATAATATTTAAGATATTCAGATTTGTTAGACCAGCTTTTTTAAGTTTAAATAGTTGAAAATTATCCATTTTTATACCTCACTATCTAAACTATTCGAAAAAACTCTATCAATTGATAGAGTTTCATTACATTATTTAGAAAAAATTATAAAAGAGACTGTATTTGAAAATAACAGCAAAATTGGCTTCATTATGAAAATGTCCAGCTAACATTTTTTCTTTTTCGCTTCTCATACTATTTATTTCCATCTTCTGATTCATTTTGTTTAAATTTAATTCTAAGCAGAGCGACTCCCAAAAATAAAAACAATATCCCTAATGCCAAGCATAAAATAACACCAATGATTCGTGTAGTAACGTCTTTAGTAGCCTCTGTAAAAATGTTATAAATTCCGACCAAAGTAAACAGTAAACCTAAACCAAAACTGATTAGAATATAATAAAGATCTCGATGTTTTGTCTTATTCAAAGATTCTACTGCTTTATTAGCAATTTTTCTCGATAACATATTAACCATAGTTTTATCTCCTTTTTGCTCCATTATAGCATGAAAGCGTTCGATTTTTTCGCTAATCGAACGCTTTTTCTTTATTTTTTATCAATAAATGATTGAATTTCTTTAATCATTGCTTTGGTTGTTCTAATACCACCTGTATTAAGGTACCAATTTTTACCATTAACTTGAAGGACATGATTGTTTTTAATAGCATTCGTATCCTTAATCACATCATTCTGCAAAATCTTATCTGCAGAAGCATCCTGACCAATTGTTGCTCCTCTATCTAAAACAAAGAGATACTGAGGGTTCTTTTCTGAAATATACTCATAAGAAACTGGCGAGCCATGGGTGCTTACTTTATCTCCTTCATTAACAGCTTTAAATCCCAATTCCTTAAAAATCCAGCCAAAACGTCCTTTAGGCGATTGACTTAACAATTCACCACTGTTAGCGATAACGAATAATGCTGACGGATTTTTTAAATGATTCACTTTTGTTTTCAATTTTTTAAGAGACTGATCAAGCTCTTTATTATATGCTTTAGCCTTCTTTTCCTTACCGAAAATTTTACCAAAGGTTATTGATTTTTCTTTAACACCAGTAATAAGATTAGCATCCATAGATGCTGAACCATAAACAATAGCAGCCTTTGGAGCAGCTTTTTTCAGCTCTTCGATGTTTTTAGATGTCGCGGAACGCCCGCTGATAACAATTAAGTCTGGTTGCAGTTTTGCAATTGTTTCAAAGTCAGGTTCAAAAAGTGAGCCTGCATTTTGATATTTCTTAGCTGAATAAATTTTTTTCATATCTTTATTCAACATATTAAGGCCATGTTGAGATTTTGGGATAGCAACAACATTTTTTTCTTTGCCTAAGGCGGTGATAGTATCCAAGGCTCCTAAGTCGTAAACGACAACCTTTTGAGGGTTCTTTTTGACAGTAACCGTCTCATTGACCATTTTTGGATTTGATTTTTTATCTTCTGATTTAATGGCATAATTATTTTCCACTTTTACAGTTTTATCCGCCGCAAAGGCTTTAGATGTAAAAGTAAAAGCAAAAATAACAAGTAAAAATGCTGCAAATAAGTTTTTAAATGGTTTCATTTTCATCTCCTAATCTTTGATTAAGTAAGCTTCGTGAAAAAGAGCAGCTATTTGCTTAATAATTTATGTGCTGTTTCGCAATGTATTTGCTCCTGAGGGTCAAAATAGTTACAAATCTTTCTTCCTTGATAAGTTTCAATTTTTATTGGCATATCGTAGATTTTAGACAAGACTTCTTCTTTGACCACTTCATCCACATTTCCATTGGCAATAATTTTTCCTTCTTTTAAAGCGACAATATTGTCAGCATAGCAAGAAGCAAAGTTAATATCGTGAATCACAAGTATAATCGTTTTATTAAAATCTTTTACCAAACGCCTTAGTATCTGCATAATCTGAACAGAGTGTTTCATATCCAGATTATTTAAAGGTTCATCTAGTAAAATATAGTCTGTATCCTGAGCCAGTATCATAGCAATAAAGGCTCGTTGTAATTGACCGCCACTTAATTCATCAAGAAAGCGATCTTTGATCTCCTCAAGTTCCATATAAGCAAGCGCTTGTGTTATTTTATCTTGATCGTTTTGGGTCAATCTTCCTTGATGATGAGGGAACCTTCCAAAAGCAACCAATTCTGCTACCCTAATTTTAAGATTAATATAGTTCGTTTGCCTTAAAATAGCCAACCTTTTGGCCAAATCATTATTATTAAATGATTTTAATGCTTTTTTGTCTAATAGGACTTGTCCACTATCTCCTTCAATCAAACGGCTCATAATAGATAAAAATGTACTTTTCCCTGAACCATTTGATCCGATGATAGCTGTGATTTTTCCTTTTTCAATATTCACAGTTAAATCGTTAAGAACGGGCTTTTGTTGATAATGTTTGATAATATTTTTAACAGAAATCATTTATCTTTACTCTCTTTCAACAAAATGAGGATAAAGTAAATTCCTCCAATAAAGTTTAAAATAACACTCAGTTGCGTTTCTAAAGTCAGGACATATTGAACAATAATTTGACCACCAACAAGTGCTAACATGCCAATCAGAATGCTAGCTGGTAGCAAAATACTATGCCGATAAGTTGGAAAAATATGATAGGCGAGATTAACCACTAAAAGGCCAAGAAAGGTAATTGGACCGACAAGTGCTGTCGAAACTGAAATCAAAATAGATACTAAGATAAAAAATTTCATGACCAGAAGATCATAATCCAAGCCCAAACTAATCGCCACATCTTTTCCCAACAAAAGTACATCCAATTTCCTCAAGGAAGTCCAACTAATTAAAAGCACAAAAACGACTATAATAAGGGATACCCACAATAATTTTGTATTAATGGCATTAAAACTAGCAAACAAATTGGTTTGCAAAATCAAAAAATCATTGGGATCAATGAGCATCTGAAAAAAAGATGACAAAGAACTAAAAAGGGTATTTAAAACTAAACCACAAAGAAGTACAAAATAAATAGAATACTCCTGCTGTTTAAATAGGACCTTAAACAGGAAAAATGCAAAGCCCACCATAATCAATAACGATAAGCAATAATTTGACAATGCTGATATTTGAAGAGTCTGCTGACTTCCCAAGAAAAACAGCATGATTGTCTGAATAAAGACGTAAACACTATCTAAACCAATAATACTTGGTGTTAAGATACGATTGTTACTAATCGTTTGAAAAATAAGCGTCGAAGCACCAACACATACAGCCGTCAGTAAAATTGCTAATAATCGCTTATAACGTGAATTGACCATATAGATTATTAAAAATTTATTAACATCTGAACCGATGCCATAAAGTAGGTAAAGAGCTGATAAAGTGATAACTAGAACTAAGATTAACCATAATTTTTGTTTGAAAGTTAATATCATGAACGCCTTCTTCCCTTCATCAAAAAATAAAGAAAAAAGATACTTCCTATTATTCCCATAGTCAATCCAATAGAAACTTCATAAGGAAAAATAACAAGACGTCCAAAAATATCACAAATAAGCACAATAACAGCACCTAAAAAAGAGGTTAATATTAAGTTGTTCTTCATATTATCGCCCTTGATAGCAGAAATCGAATTAGGAACAATCAAACCTAAAAAAGGAAGACTGCCAACAACTGTTACAATGATAGCTGTCATAACCGAAACAATAACCAAGCCTAAATTAATAATAAATTGATAATTCAAACCTAGATTTTTAGAAAAATCTTCTCCCAAGCCAGCTATAGTAAACTGATGAGCATAAAGGTAAATTAATACCATGCAAGGCAGCACCAAAAATAAAATCTCATATCGATGAGAAGTCATGATGGAAAGATGACCTTCTAACCAACTGTTGACAGACTGCAATATCTGAAACTGTACTCCTAAAAAAGTACTGATTGCAGATACAACTTTCCCCAACATCAGACCTACTAGAGGAATGAAAATATCATCCTTAAATTTAATAACCTTTAAAAGATAGATAAAAAACAAAGAACCAAAAATGACAAAGACCGATGAAATAATCAACTGCAATAGTAAAGAAGATTTACTAAATAAGATAATAGTGACAACAACACCTAGCTTTGCCCAATCCATTGTCCCAACCGTTGTCGGTGAGACAAATTTATTTTGCGTTAATTGCTGCATAATTAAACCACAAACGGCTAAACTAGAGCCAGCAATTAAAATACTAACCGTTCTAGGAATGCGACTAGATAATAAAATGTTAAGTTGTGAATCGTCTAAAGAGCCCAGTTCAAAAAGCGATAGACTCTTAACACCGATAAATATTGAAACGAGAGAAAGAAAGACTGCAGCTGCACCCAGCACTGGAACAGTGAGTACTTTTTTCATAGGCATTCCTCTCGAAAAATGATTAATTAAAGTAAGCTTAATTAGCTTACAAAACCATTTTATCATAAAGTTTAAAAAGTTCACGTTATTTTTGAAATCCGATAGAAAACTGTAATATAACATTGATTAAATATTTTCATAAAAAGAAAAGAACTAAAACAAATACAGCCTTTTAGTTCTTTTCTTTTAATATTGACTTAATCGGTTCAAAAGTTCTTCGATGAATAGGAGTTACGCCCAAGGTTTCTAAACCTTCTAAGTGTTGTTTAGTACCATAACCTACATTTTGAGCAAAACCATAACCAGGATAAATCTCATCATATTCAATCATCATCCTATCTCGCGTTACCTTAGCAACAATAGAGGCTGCTGCTATCGAAAGCGAATGAGCATCTCCTTTGATAATGGAAGACTGAGGAATTGAAATACCAAGCTTCATAGCATCAATTAAGAGATAATCCGGTCGGCTAACTAGACCTTGCAAATCGTCAATAGCCTGCAACATAGCCATTTTAGTTGCTTCATAAATGTTGACTTGATCAATCATTTCACTAGAAATACGACCAATACCAATAGCTAGGGCAACTTTTACGACCTGTTTGTAAATCTCTTCATGCTTCTTTTTGGGAATTTTTTTAGAATCATTAAGATGTCTGATTTTACAGTTTTTAGGCAGAATAACACAAGCTGCCACAACAGGACCTGCTAAGGGACCCCTGCCAACTTCATCAATACCTGCAATAGCTTGGTAGCCTTGCAAATACAGATCTTTTTCATAGCGCAGCATGTTTTCCAAACGTACCTCTTCGTCTAAATCTGCTTGAATGGTTTTTTTACGCCGCCTAACAGCTGCCTGAACGCCTGAACGGGCATCTGCCTCAAACTCTGTCCAATGTGGATCTAAGAGGTCAGAAATGGCCGCCAGCTGCTCTTTAATTTCCTTAATCGTTGCCATCTAATTCTGCCAATCTATCCAATGTATAGCATCCCAAACGACCATCACGTACATCCTTGATAAAAACTTGATAAAAACGATCATAATCATCACGAAAGCCTAATTTTTGTGTCATGCTCATAATGATTTCAGGTGCTTCCTCTTCCAAATCAATACCTTTGTAACGTTCTAATAAACGTTCTGGATAGTATCGCTTGAAAAAATCAAGACCAAAAATCGTTATCTCATCCATAGGCAGTAGATTGTCTTTAATAGCTCCGGTCATGGCCAATTTGAGTCCAACTGCTTCCTCTTCAAATTTAGGCCAAAGAATACCCGGTGTATCTAAAATTTCCAAATTTTTATTAGATTTCAGCCACTGTTGTCCCTTAGTAACACCAGGTTTGTTTCCCACAATAGCAATTTTTTTACCAGCCAAACGATTCATTAAGGTTGATTTACCAACATTGGGAATACCAACAATCATGGTTCGTAAGGTCTCCTTCTGAATACCACGTTCACGGAGTTTGACAAGCTTATCGGTCATTAATCCTTTAGCCGCTTCAGTCACCTTTTTGACTGCTGACTGCTCTTTAGAATTAACAGCCAACGCCTTAATCCCCTGCTTCTCAAAAAAGTTACACCATTCTGCTGTGCAGGTACTATCTGCTAAATCTACTTTATTTAAGATTATCAGCTTTGGCTTATCACCAATAATCTTAGTTAACATAGGATTTTGACTTGACAGAGGTAAACGAGCATCTACCAAAATCGTAACAAAATCCACAAATTTGAGATTTTCCTGCACTTGTCTGCGGGCTTTTGACATATGCCCAGGAAACCATTGAATAGTTGTCATAGTATGTTTTCTCCTTATTTTATAAGCTTTATACAGCCTACTTAATTATATTTTTGATATTTTGGGCAATATCTTGAATATTAATATTATTCATGAAATCAGAAATTGCTTCAACTGACCTTTCTTGATTAACATTCATCAAATACATGTAGCTATTGTTGCTTTTGCATCTACATGTCCTACACGAGAGGTTAAGGTTAAACCTCTTTTAAGGGAACATTAGGATCGTTTCTTTGTAATATGGATATGCCTAAAGCTATGGGAAACTGCATTTTTAGTCTATTCAAACCCATATTTTTCTACACAGCATTTTCAGCTTCAACCCCAATGCTAAATTATTTGCACATTGTGTACGAGGGTATAGAGGTATTGAAAGCTATCATTGGTTGTTTGTTAGATGTTGTTTATCTATCGTGAAGATTATAATCAGACCTTATTAAATAAGACAACTGCCACCAACTTAAACATCTTACGTAAAATAGGTGTAAACAAATTTTTATTCTAGTGGATTTAGGTTATCTTAGTCAGGAATTTAAAGAAGCATTAAGATAGAAAGAGTATAACCCTATGAGCACCTCTACTCCAAAATAAACACAACAATTGGAAATTAATGGCTATGAGATGAATAATTGAATCCCGTTTTTCTGAACTTTGTGCTCTATTTATTTACTATTGAACAAACATTAGCTAAGGGGACTTATCTAGCCTGCAACTATGAATCGAACAAATGATATTAACTTATAATTTTAAGCTATTTGAAATTAACTAGCACCACGAGTTTCTTCTTATTACTTAAAAAGACAATTTTGAACAAATAGAGGTATAACATTTTCAAGGAGAACATCACTACTAATAAATAATGTATCTTTGAACAATATCATACAAACTAGAATAAGGACTGACATCTAAAGTCAACCGATTATCAAGCATAAACTTATCTCAACTCTAGTATAGCAAAAAAGTCATCATTTGATGACTTCTCAGCGGTCTCTCAATTAATCTTTCTCTAAATGTTCAGCACTACAGTTAACGATAAGCCAAAATTTTGCTTTTTCACTAACTACTATCAAGTGATAGAATTAGGTGTATACCTCATGCTACTTTCCAATCTCCACTTTTTTCATCATTCCTATGATTAAGAACACTATAGAAAAAATAAGTAATATTCCGATACTCTTGCAGACCTCTACACAACTCCATGAACCAATAAGTAAATTATCTACTTCTTTCATCACCCAAGTGGTTGGAATAAACAAAGCAATTTTCTGCATAAACTCTGGCATAAGATTGCTCTCCCAATAACATCCCCCTAACATCACCATTGGTGTTGTTAAAAGGATAATTGCAATATATGCGTGAATTGCTTTTTTCAAAACAGAAACTAAGAGAATACCAAGGGATACACATACCAATGAAAATACAGCAAACAGAATAAACATTAGAATAGGTGCGGTTCCTAATGACATATTAAACAATACTTTAATTAAAACAAGAATTATTGCTTCTTGCATAATACCAATCATTAAAAACGCTAACATATATTGAAGAATGTATGAACGCAGTTTCATTGGTGACGAACATATTCTAAAGAATACTCCACTAGTTTTATCTTCAATAATCAATATTGCTGTAATTACAGACATATAAAGCATAAACTGAACTAAAAAGCCCATTGCACTTCTTGATTGTGCTATACTGTCATTTTCAACAGTTTGATTATCAATTCTTAGTCTATTTGCCTTATATATTGCTAATGCTTTTTCAAAAACTTTCTTTTGATTACCAGCATTTTGGGCTAGGTATTGCATATCTTGTATGTACGTTTTCATAAAGAGTCTAATATAGTGAATCTTATCTTTTTCCTGATTATAATACTCATCTAACGTAATATGCTTTCCAGCAATAACCTTACTCTGAAAATCTTTATTAATTACAACAGCATAATCTACTTTTCCTTTAATTGTTTGTGTAATCATACTATCGTAATTAAGCTTTTTAATTTTTACTTTACTCATATCTGCAATCTGATTGATTAATTCACCTGACATTTTTGATTGATTTTTATCAACAATCCCTATTGTAATCTCATTTTGGTCACGTCCAGCGAATGCAAGAATAAAAATAATCGGCATAAGCAACATTATTATTATTCTTGCTTTATTAATCATAATTCTTTTTATTGCCTGTTTAAATATGAGCATTCTTATCCCTCCTTATAATTCCTATTAGAATACCGTATACTCCTATAAGGAATGCAAAAAGACCTATTCCACTTTCGATTATAACTTCCTTAGGATAACTATAAATTGTTCCAAATATTAATAGTTGAGCATGATAATTAGGAATAAAATAATTTAAACCTGGAATACTACTTTCTGGTGTAACTGCTCCTGAAATAATTCCAAATATAATCATCAATAGCATTACAATTATTAGTGCCGTTGTATAAGAAGATACGAATCTACCAATAATCATACCTAATCCTACTATAATTGCACTATAGATAAATATTACCCCTAATATTAAAAGTATATTTCCACTCCAGTTCGCTCCATAAACATATTTAGAAAATAACAGTGTTGTTGATGCGGAAAGAAATAAACACCCTATACTTCCTAGTGTTCTTCCTATCATCAATTTAACCTTTCCAACTGGTAAGGAATATAATCTAACATTTATGTCAGATTCCTGTGGCGACGTAGAAATAAACACACCAAAAATAGCACCGATGATTAACATTTCTAATAGCATTACCACTGAGTAATAGTCTATTGTGTCTGGTTGACCTTTTCCTTCTTTTGTAGAAATTCTATGAATATTAAAGGAATCAGAGCTAATGTTGATATTCGATCTCCCAATTACACGACTTGTTGCTATTGTTTTCAAATTTGATGTAAATGTATTAATAATGGTATCAATAAAATCAACATTGCTGTTTCCGCCAACTGTTATTTCCCCTTTGTTTCCATTTCGTATTTCTTCAGATAAGTTTTTTGGAAGATAGATGTAACAAGAAATATATCCATTATTGAGTTTTTTATTAACTTGGTTTAATGATTTACATTTTACAATATCCACCTTATCTTTGATGTCCTTACTATCTAGAAAGTGATCCAAAGCTGTACCGATTTCATTACCTGTGTCTAAATTAACATACCCAACCGAAATAGTAATCTTCGATGTATCCGGCTGTACATTTCCTAAAATGAATATTGTCAAAATTGGAAATAAAATAAGAATAGCAATCATTTTAATATCTTTTAAATTTCGAATAAGTTCTTGCTTTGCAATGATTAATATATTCATTACACTTCCTCCACTATTCTTTAATATTTTTTTCTGTGACTGACAAGAAAATGTCTTCTAGATGCTTCTCTTTCATGTTAATATGATTAATCTTAATATTACATCTACTTAGAACTTTAATAATTTCGGAAATATCGTCACATGTTTTCGATATTACGATAACTAGCCTATTTTCTTCATAAGAACAGCTTTTAACTGAGTTTATCTTGTTTATTTGATCGATACTCTGGGGCTCAATCTTATCCAATACTACCTCAAGTGTCTTATCCTCTTTAATATAATGTTTTATCTCATCTTTAGTCCCTTCAATTACGATCTTACCATAGTTTATAATCGCCACTTTATCGCATAGAGCTTCTACTTCTTCCATATAGTGCGATGTATAAATTATGGTTGATCCCAACTTATTTAGTCGTTTAATCGATTCCATGATGTGATTTCTCGAGTGGGGATCAATACCAACGGTTGGTTCATCCATAATAATCAATTGGGGTTTGTGTACAATAGCACAGGCTATGTTTAATCTTCTTTGCATTCCTCCAGAATACTTTCCTGGTAAATCATTTTTACGATCCCATAATTCTACAAAATCTAAAGCTTCTTTTACACCATCTGTAAGCTCTTTACCTTTCAATCCATAAAGCTTTCCAAAAAACTTTACGTTTTCATATGCTGAAAACTCTGTGAATAAAGCAATATTTTGAGGAACAACACCTATATGTTTTTTTATTTCACTTTTTGCTTTATTCATTTGCTTACCAAAAATGTTTATTTCTCCCGATTCAATTGCTGTAATACCAATGATAGAATTTATCAATGTCGTTTTTCCAGCTCCATTAGAACCTAATAATCCATATATTTCACCCTCTGCAATTGATAAATTCAAGTTATTAATTACAACCTTGTTTCCGTACTTTTTTACAAGTTTTTTAATATCTACTATCATCAAAATCTCCTCTCAGTTCTCGCACGTAAATAACAGACTAGACTACTTTTACTAAAAAACAGCTTTTACTAATGAACGAAGCACTGCTACCCCAAAAATACGTAAGAAATAGAAATCTGCTTCATAATTATTATTCTTTTTTTACCCTATCAATTATCCTCATTTTTTACTTAAGAATGCTGTTAATAATTGAAATTTAGTACATTTTAACATATTTTTTTTAAAAAATCATTAAATTCCTCAAAATTAGTGTAATTAGGTAGATGTCCTGCATTTTTTATGTTAAAAAGTTCTGCATTCGGTAATAATTCTAATAAGCGTTGGCTGTTCTCTTTACTGACTACCAAATCCTCTGTACCTTTAATCATTGTTGTAGGAACTGTTACATATGGCGAAATATTCTCAGTTGAAAAATTATTCTTGGAAAATATATTGTACTTAGTGCTGATATCCATATCCATATATTGGTTAAGTTGTAATTTTTCGTAACGTTCTATTTCACCTATATTCGTAAAATCCTTCTTAAGGCTATCTCGTAATGAATTTTCCCGACTTTGCATATATTCACTAAATGCACCAACTAAAATTAACTTCTTGACTTTATCAGAATATTCTTTCGCTATTGTTTGAGCTATAATCCCTCCCCATGAAGATCCTACAACACTAATCTCAGATTGGATTCCTAACAGATTCAGAACTTCTATAAACACTTTACTAATTCCTTCATATGTAAAATCACTGATAGAATCACTCAAACCCATACCTGGATAATTAATGTTTATTAACATATATTCCTCTGACAGGTAGTTAAACTGCTCTTTCCACTGAAAAGCTGAGAAACCAAATCCACTAATTAATAAAATTGGTTTTCCTTTACCTGCAACAACAACTTCGATCTTAGTATTTTCTTCTATATCAACGAGCATGTGCATTATTTCGTTTTTGTTTAAGTTTCTGTATTTCTTTCGGAACTGAATTCTTTCCGTCTTTAAACTATTATACTTATTATCTTTATAATTTTTCCAGAAATAAGTAAATCTCTCGTCTTCACTATTCTGATAGACATTAATTAGTTCAATCCAAGTTTCCTTATTTTCATCTGAATTATCGTCCTCTGATTGAATCACATTAATTGGTTTGTATCGATTATATCCGTTGCTCTCAGCAATAATAACATGCTGTCCTGATTTTCTCTCTTCCTTAGATGGTAATCCTATATATTTAACATTTACAAAGCCCGCTTCAATTAAAACCTTTTCCCAACTTTCGAGACTCAATAATGGTGAATCACTGATTCTTAACTTCCCGTCCTCAAATCTCCACCAACCATCTGTAATACCAAAAGTTAATGTTGTAAAATCCTGAAATTCCGTGGTTTCATTAATAACAAGTATTCCACGTTTCTTTAATAGTTTCTTTGCATTCACCACAGTTGTTATAATAGATTTTGTTGCATGTAAAACATTACTGGCAAAAATAAAATCATATCCTCCTTCTTTGTATCCCTGCTTCAGAGGATTTTTCTCAATATCTAATGAGTTGAATTTCACAAATGGGTATTGACTACTAAAGTGTTGTTGACTTTCTAAACAGAACTGAATTGACTTATCTGTATACATATACATAATATTTTTTGCATATTGTTCAATTTCTTTCAATACAAATTTACTTGTTCCACCAGTTCCAGCTCCTAATTCTAATATGTTAACATATCCATCTGACTCAGTTGCCAATCTATGTACTAAATAAAATTTTAGTGTTTTTGCAACTAGCCGATTGAAATAATTTGTTAGTTCATTGCCCCCATAAATTTTTTCTACTAATTTCATTGATCCCTTTGGGAACATAACAGATAAATAATTTTCTTTTCCGCTCAATACCTTGTCGTAAGCATTTACGCAGACCCATATAAGGTTAATATGATCAGCAATATCTGGGTACCTATACATAAGCTTGTCTTTAATCTTCTCTACATTACTAATATATGTAAGAGTATCTTCATTTTCTATTTTATCAGTAACTTGAATCTTATCATCTTTAATTTGAATAAATCCTGCTAATTTCATAATGTTTAGCAATGCATGAAGCATCTTCTCGTATTTTGATACAATGCCTAATCTATATTTTAGTTCAGTGTAACTCCAGATTTCTTCTTTTTTAACAAATACTCCCATTTTCTGAAATTTGCTTAGTAGTAACATTCTTCCAAATTTAATAAATTCTTCAAATGATTTTTCATCTGCTATTATTTTAAAGTCTTCAACCTCTTTTATAGTATCTGAGATAATATCGTTTTCTACTGATGGTATACTTACAGGATAAAGTTTATCTTTTTCTTTCTTTGTTATTCCAATACCATCTAAAATATAATCTTCAACTTTCATAGCAATCACATTATTAACATTATTTCCCAGTACTCGAACTATTATCTCCATACCTTCTAATGGTTCAATTGATTTTGAACCTACCTTTTTCAACTGTTCATTATATTCCTTTGTTGATACAATTCCGACACTACCCCAGTATCCCCAGTTAATCACATGAACTTTAAAATCCTCGCGATTCTCAATATATTGTGCATAGGAATCCTTAAATGTACATGCTGCAGCATAATTAGCTTGTCCAATATTACCAATATAAGATTGGGTAGAAGAGAAAAATAACATAAAATCTAATGGTTGATTTTTCATGGCATGATAAAATATTACACTTCCTTGTACCTTTGGCGCCAATACAGCCTTCAAATCTTCTTCTTGCATAGTGGCAATCGTATGATCTTGCAAAACAATAGCTGAATGAATAGCACCATGAATTTCTCCAAATATATCATTGATTTCTTTTACTGTTTTAACAAATTGTGCTTCTTCTGTTATATCTGCTTGTAAATAAATAGCTCGACCGCCTAATGAATTAATAGCCTTAATTTTCTCTTCAATGCTCTGATTATATTCTCTTCTTCCAATAAGTGCTATGTTGCCATGTGAGTTCTTAGAAATATATTTTGCCAATTCTGTTCCGATTCCTCCTGCACCACCTAAAATGACATAAGTACCTTTTTCACGGAATGGATTTTTTTCTATTTTAGGAAGATTAACATATTTTAATTTTTTCACATATTGTTTTCCTTTACGTATTGCAACTTCATTTCCTTTTCCATCAGTTTGATTATGTTCTATTGGTTTAATAATATTATTCACAATATGTGAATATCCTAACCGAATTTCTGCTAAGTCTATGTCAAAATAGTTCATAGAAATATTAGGATATTCTTTCATCATTGATTTATAAAATCCTAATATTGCTGAATAATTTGGACTAACATTTTCATTCTTTGTAATCTTAAAAATATTATTCGTAATAATCTTTATGCTATTTACTCGTAATTGTTTATTTAAAACAGAGATTTCTTTTATTAATCGGAACAATGTTAAAACACCCTGATCTTCACTTCTGTTTATTTCATCTAATTCATCTTGATCATGGACATTTAACTGTGCAACTGCAATATAATAGATATCTAAACTAATATTATATTTCTTTAAACTCTCTTCTACATTATCCTCGCTTTCTAGCTCGATTTTTTGAATGACTTTATTATTATAGTACTGACAGAACACTTCGACTAGTTGGGTACTTTCTTTGGTATGAATAATTAGAATATTGGGGCTTGTTTTCACTTTCTGTTCTACAATGGGATTCTCTTCCCACTCAGTTCTATAGCAAAAATCAATATTTGTTTTTTTTATAGTCTCTGTGGATGACTCTATAGCAGTATTTTTCTTTTTAATCTTCTCTTTTGTTTTAACTTTGACGATCTCTATATTCTGATTTTTTAAATAATCTGCTAACTTTGAAATAGTATTATACTCAAACATAATAGTTGGATACATTGCAATGTTGAATGTCATTTCAATATTCTTAGATAACTCAAGAAGTACAGATGAATCCAGTCCTATATCATAAAAGCCTTTGTTAATATCACTTTCTTTTATATCCATATTACAATAGGAACCAATTATTCGAAGCAATTCCCTTACAACTTCATTTTTATCAGTACCATAAACCTTAACCTTCTCAGAATTTTCTTCTGGTCTCATCTGAACATTGGAATAAATATTCTGGTATGTCTCCTTATATTCAGCCTCTAAATATTTAGCGAGTTTATAAATCGATGGATATTCAAATAAAAGTGTTGGATATAACACTATATTATGCTTGTTCTCTAACTTGTTAACTATTTGCATTAATTGAGTTGAATCCATGCCGAGATTATAAAAATTAGCATTTATATCTACCTCATTTGGTAATTTATTTATAGTCAAAGCAATAAACTGACGTAATTCATTTTCAATGTATCCTCTTAATTTGAACACACCTTCTTGTTTTTGTGAACTGTTTATCTGCTTACTTGATTTTTCACCTTGTTCAAACGGTACTTCATCTCTTAATTTCTTAATGTTATCGTTTCGAACACGCTTTGCAGCAAAACGATTATAGAAGGCAAGCTGTTTTCCGTTCTCATCATATATCTCTAAGTTTATATACATAATATCTTTAGAGTGAGCAACAGATATCTCATTCATTTTAACATAGACATAAATCTTTTTTTTAAATCTGGCACTTGCCTTAAATGAGTCCACAAATATTGGTATAAATGGTTTAGCTTCTTCACTCTGAATCTCAGGATGTTCTGATACTAGTATAGAAGTTACCGATAAACACCCATCCAGATATGCGGGATGCAGATAAAAATTATCTAGGTACTTTTCTGCTAATTTTGATAAGTGCAATTCTCCAAGAAGATAATCTTTCGACACATACACATTACCTAACAGCTTCATAAATTTGTAATGAAATAATTCTCCTTTTCTTGAAAACGCATACGCATCGTCCATATCATACACTTTTTCAGCTTGTGCTTTTAAGGAATTTATATTAATTTTATTGCTTAACCCATCCTTGCATAAATGCATTTCTCCTTTTGCATTGTTAAAAATTTTCTCATCAATGATTTTTCCATCTTTATATTTTTGGCTTTTAATTGTAAATTCCCAATAGTCTTGATGATCACCTCTTTCCAAATTAATAAAAACTTTTTTATCATACTCTTCTGATGTTACTATCGGCTGAAGAAATAGTAGTTTCCTTATTTCTACATTTGCCGGATTAAATCCCTTCATTTTTGCGAAACGTATTATTACATCTAAAAATGTTACACCTGGGACTGCACATACTCCGTGCAGTCTATGATCTCTTACTATATAATCTTCATTTGAAACTATTAAAGAAAACTTATATCTATCTTTAAACATAGTCTTTTCCCTCCTTTACTTAGTATTCCTCTTTAGACTCATCAACAATCTCTAACATACGCCTAAACTTATCTTGTTCCATGTTCTCTGTTTCTTCAATATCTAACATAGGTCTAAGTCTAAAAAATTCTTGATTCGAAGCTTTTTTTTCTATTACAAAATTATCCTGCCCCTTCTTTTCAAGCCAATATCTTTTTTTATTAAACTGCTGCGGTAATAACGCTGTTCTAATATTATTTTCTGCATTAATACGTTCTACTTCCTCATCACTAACTATGATATGTGCATTTGTTCCCCCAAATCCGAGAGAACTAATACCGGCGCGACATACTCCTTTACGAGGTTTCCAATTCATTACCTCTTTGATAGGATAGAATGGAGATTCTTCAAAATGCAATCTTGGATTCGGTGTTTCACAATTCAAAGTTGGGACCATTTTTTTATTGTATACACATAAAACAGTCTTTATAAAACTTGCAACACCTGCTGCACTCAATAAATGCCCTATATTTGTCTTTACACTTCCAATACCACAATATTGTGTTTCACTAGTATGCTTTTTAAATGCGTTTGTTAATGCTCTTAATTCAATTGGATCTCCAATCATAGTTCCAGTTCCATGAGCTTCAATCATACTGATAGAATCTGCACTTACATTAGCCTTTTCCATAGCGTTTAAGATAACAGCCTGTTGAGCTTTCGGATTTGGTGTTGTCAATCCCATTGTATTACCATCATTATTCACTGTTGCTGCCTCAATAACTGCATAAATATGATCTTTATCTTGAATCGCTTTATCTAACCGTTTCAACATGACACAACCACAACCTTCGCCTAAAGCAAATCCATTTGCCTTTTCATCAAATGTATGACATTTTCCATCTGGCGATAGTGCCTGTGATTCACTTAACAATAAGAATGATTTTTCGTCCAATAATAATTCTACACCACCAGCAATCGCCATCTCTGATTCTTCTGTTATTAAACTTTGGCAAGCTAAATAAATGCTAACTAATGATGATGAACATGCTGTATCAACGACAAGACTAGGGCCAGTAACATTTAAAAACTGTGATAAATATGCTGCAATAAAATTCTGAGCACTTCCGGTAACACTCGTTTTTACAATTTTGTTATTCCTTGAGGCATAATTTTCTAGCATTCGTGCTCCCATAAAAATACCTACTTTTTTACCTGAAACTTCCTCATTCCTATATCCTGCATCTCTTAGCGTTTGTATACTATTTTCAAGAACAAGTCGACATAATGGATGCAAATACTGTGCTTCGTCACTTCTTACTTTAAAATAGTCTGCATCAAAATACTCAAAACCATCTATAAATCCACCCCACTTACTATACGTTTTTCCTTGTTTTCGTTCTGTGCTAAATAACCGTTCTATGCTCCACCTATCTTTTGGAACTTCTGTTATGCAATCTAATCCTTGATTTAAGTTATTCCAAAACTCACTAATATTCTTTGCTTTCGGAAAATCACATGCCATACCTATAACTGCAATCTTATCACTATTATTCTGAGATACTCTACGGTTCTTTGTACTATTCTCCGCTTTAGACTTTATCACTAATGTTTTATTTACAAACTCCAGTGATAAAGCTTGATCCTTTTCTTCTTTATCATCAATAGTAATTTCTTTTACTATTGATTTATCTTCAAAAACACTTTCTAAAGATATACTATTTTCTAAGAATTTTGATAAAGAAACTAGTGTCGAATATTCAATTAATATTGATGGCTCGATTTTTATATCAAATGCATCCTCAATCTCTTTCATAATCTCAGCTATGATAATAGAATCAACACCAAAATCATTAAACTCAATATTATTTTTCAGTTGATCTATAGGGATTCCCAATTTTGAGGAAAACACATTCTTTAACTTAATAAGTATAGCTGTCTCTTGTTTTGATAAACTTTCCGCAGTTCTTTTTTTCTTTACAATCTGTGTATTGTCGTTATTCAATCGGTCTGTATTCAACTTAACCTTGTTATCTAAAAGATCGGAAGTCTTAAAATCTTCTTTTACTACTAAAGGTATAACATTATCCACAGCTTCGTATTTCAATGAACGTCTGAATAAAGAGAGTCCCTGTTTATTATCAATTGATATAAATCCAAGATTTTTATATACTGAACTCTTAATCGTTCCCATACCCACACTTTTCCAGCTTGGCCAACTGATTGTTTTGTAATATGTATATCCATTCTGATTTTGATATCTTGCATACGCATTCAGGAAATCATTTGCAGCTGCATAATCACTATTTCCAACAGCAAGGGACGGAATAACTCCTGATATTGAAGAAAACAAAACAAAGAATTGAAGTTGATCTTCTACAAATATATCATGTAAAACCTGTACTCCTAAAATCTTAGGTTCAAAAACTTTCTTCATATCTGCAACTGACTTATTTATAAATGCTGGGTTCTCAATATTTGAAACACCGGCACAATGAATAACACCATAAATCTCTCCAAATGTGTTTCTTATTTCTGTAAAATAATTTGCCACCTTTTCCTTGTCTAATAGAGAACCCGAATAAATTCTAATTTCAGCACCTTTTTCTTCAAGATCTTGAATCAATCGAATTCTTGTTTTTATAGCATTTGATATCTCATTCGAATTAAGCGCGCTACTCCATTCTTTTTTTGAAGGGATCAACTGTCGTCCCATTAAAACTAACTTACGAAAACCTTTTTCCACTAATTTATTTGCGAGTAATGCACCAATACCATGTGTTCCACCAGTAATCACAACAACTTTATCTTTACTTACTCTAATTCCAGCAAATCCCTTTGATTTTGCAGAGTCTAACTCTTTCATGTATGTTACATAGCGTTTTCCCTCACGGTAACAGATTTCCGTTGCTAACCCGAAATGTCCTACTTCATAATAAACAATATCTGCAATATCCTGAATTCTATCTAATTCAATGTCAATATCAACTGTCTTTGATAGTATCTTTCCATATTCTGATCCAAGCATTTTAACAAATCCAGCAATATCAGCACCTAAAAGTGTAGATTGATTGTTTTTGAATTGTTGTAAGCCATTAGTAATATGTACAATGTATCCTCTGTTTCCTGATATATGCTTCACAAATCTTTGCAACAATCTAATCTTTCCATATTGAACCCTAATTGATGAAACTTGATTTTTATGTATATCAGATAAATCAACAATAGTGGCTATTTCACCAAATTCATTTGTCACAACATTAATAAACTGTTCTCCTTGCTCCTCATCAACGAAATTCATTATGTAATAATTATTTTTTTGCTTAGCAAACTCTTCTCCGTTTTTAACAGTTATTACAGTTTGACTCTTTCTAAATTGAATTGCTAACTTTTCTGCAATACTAATTGAATAATCATTTGCAAGAAGTACTACTGTTTTATTTAATTCCTCTTCTATATCTTCAGGTTCCGGTACCTGCTTATAGCCTTTTGTAAATATTCTTTCAACAGGTGTATTCTTCTCTGAATATCTAACTTCTACTTGTTCCGTCATTACTCCCTCTAATTTCAGAAGCACGTTTCCATAACCATCTAAGACATAGCTTTCCTCTCCATCAATATAAATCCACTTTGCATTTGCTACTGGACGAAACCTACAGATTTCCTTAATTTGAAAAACCATATTAACTTCATGAGATGTTTGATTCATATTTATTGCTATAAAGATTGATTGAAATATAGTTTCTAAAATATATGGATTAATTTCAACAATCTGGTTCATATCATCTATCATGGATAAATCCGATATTTCACATAGGATCTTTTTATTCTCTACAATCTTTAAAGATTCTATAAATTGCTGAGTTGGCGTATATTCATATCCTACCTTATCTAATACTTCATAGCACTTTTGTTTTGAATAGTATTGCCTACACACTTTCTGAAGTTTATCAATATCTATTCTCATATTAGCAACACCTAAATCCTTGACAACTTCCAATACACCTTTTGAATAAATTATTTTATTATTTTCCCCATAATCAGAACTTATCTCATATATAAAATTTTGGTTCTCTCTCTTTAAATTAACAAACAATACCTTTTCATCAGATGAAAATACGACTGGACTATTAAACTCAACTTTTTTAATTCTCTGCACTTTTTCACCAAATAAAGCATCTTCCGCTGCTTCCCAAGCCATCTCCAATAAAATACTCGGCATTAGAACCATCTGTTTATTTAAGAAAAGTGAAGAAATTTTATTTTCCTCTAATCTGAAAATTGTTTCATATTTTTGTTCTGTAAAACTTGAAATATTTTTATCGAGAAATGCACTTAAAGGTCTCACTTCTTTTTCATTTAGGTCTTTTTGCAATACTTTTGTTTTTTCATACCAACACCTTTCCTTTGCAAATGGATATAACGGTAATGATACTTTAAACGGGACGTCAGTTTCATATAAAGTACCCCAGTCAATCACAATTCCACTTATATATAATTGCGCCAATTTATCTAACTCACGATTTACGATCATAGCATTAATAAAACTTTTTCCGCTCTCACCTTTCAGAAGCTTATTAACATCATGCATCTTATTATTTTCGGCGTTTCCATAGAATACACCCTCATCACATTTTTCACTATTTACATATAAATCTAACTTCTTATATAAATCGTCAATACTATTCGTAACAATGGCGAGTCGTTCTTCCATACTTATTCTACCATTCTGAAGTGTATAAGCGATTTGTCTTAGGCTCGGTTGTTTAATTATTTCTGTTTGATTATCATTTTTAGGAGCATCTTTTAGTCGAATCTGTTGATATAAATACTCGGAAATTTTTCGAAGTGATATTGTATCTTCATAGAACTCTGCCGTATATTCTATAGAATAACGATGGCTCAATTTATCCAATAATTCTGATAAATTTATTCTATCAATTCCACATTCCTCAAGTGTATCATTTATGTTGATACTGCTTTTATCAATATGTATTATATTGACAATGACTTGCAATACTTCATCTATAATCTTATCAAGATTAATATTTTTTTCATTTGTACTGTTTCTCGTATCAGTATAAATATCATAGTAGGTATTTTTTATAAATTGATGTATCTCACTGGCATATTCTTTAAGTTTATTCTGATCTTTTGCCGAAATAATGATTAACTCCTTCTCGTTATCTCTCATCACTTCAGATTCGTCTTCCTCATATTCCTCTAAAATAATATGAGCATTAGAGCCACCTGCTCCAAATGAACTTACACCAGCTCTTCGTTTATAGATTTTCTTTTCATTATTCTCTACTACAACTGGTCTTTCCCAATTTTCTAAGTCATGTTGTACAAAAAATGGTGAATTATTAAAATCAATATTACTATTTAATTCTTCTGAATGAATTGAAGGAACCAGTTTCTTATATTTCATTTGAAGAATTACTTTTGTAATTGCAGCAATTCCCGCTGCAGATTCTAAATGTCCAATATTAGACTTTACTGAGCCTATTGCACAAAACTGCTTATCATCAGTATATTTGCGAAAAGCTTTATTTAAACCAGCAATCTCAATTGGATCGCCTAATGCTGTACCTGTTCCATGTGCTTCTATATAACTTAATGTACGTGGATTGATTTTACTATGCTTTAAAGCATTCGAAATCACTCTTCCCTGTTGAACTGGATTAGGTACGGTGAATCCGCTTGTCTTTCCACCATGATTAATTTCACTCGCTTTTATAATTGCGTAAATGTGATCTTTATTCTTTTTAGCTTTACTCAGCGGCTTCAATAGTACAGCACCAACACCTTCTCCTGGGATATAGCCATCTCCTCCATTACCAAACGTATGGCATCTGCCTGTACTATCCAAAAACTTAGTTTGCCCTAATAACATGTATTTATTAGGATGAATGCTTACGTTTACACCTCCTGCTATCGCAGCTTCACATTCACCTTTACGAATACTCTCACATGCCAGATGAATGGAAGTTAATGACGAGGAACACATTGTATCAATTGCCATACTTGGCCCACAAAAATTAAAAGTATAGGAAACACGATTTGCTATAGATGCATAGGAAGAACCTAATGCAATAGAATTTCCTTTCAGTGTTTCCTCAATTCCATAAAATTGATACTCTCCATACATGACTCCGACAAACACACCAACATTGCCATTACACAGTTTATCCACTTTATATCCTGAATCTTCAATTGTATGCCATGCTGTTTGGAGGAATAAACGCTCTTGCGGATCTAAATGTTGCGCTTCCAAAGGGGTCATATGGAAAAATAGAGCATCGAATTTATCAACATCATCAATAAATCCACCCCATTTACCATTAGATTTACCTTTAACGCCTTTTTCCGGCTGATAATATTTTTTATAATCCCAACGTTCTAAAGGAATCTTCGATATACAATCCCTTCCAGATTTCAAATTCTCCCAATATTCATCCAAATTAGTAGCCATTGGATATCTTCCGCTTACACCAATAATTGCAATTTCCTCTTCGGGAATATTGCTATCCATTACATTTGTTACAATTTTAGCACCCTGTATTTTCTGTTTCGGTTGTGTAAAACGATTCGAGAACTTACTGTTCTGAACAATATCTTTCTTACTTTTCATCTGCTGCTTATCATTATCCACTTTATCTAACTGAAAGAGTTTTATCAAAGTGTTCTGATGCTGAGATATAAAATAAGCACTCAAATCATTGATATTCTGATATTCATAAAATAAAGTTTTTGGCAATTCACCAAATTTTTCTTCTAAACTTCTCGTCATATTTACTGTTGTTATGGAATCAAGACCATATTCACTGAATGATTTTTCTTCTGTTATCTTTTCTTCCAGAAGCTTTATCTCATCTGATAAAACTTTTTTTAACAGCTTAATTGTCTGATCATGGATCGTTTCCAAACTTACATTTGAAACACTTTTGTCTGCCCTAGTTATTTTTTTTTCTTTCTGAAATATATTTTCTCTAATTTTATTGACATCACCATACATTACTCCTACTTGAGAATATGGAAATTTAATACTTGTTTCAAATATCTTTAACCCACTGCCATCACTAATTGGCTCAAAACCAATCTTCTTCTTCATCCATTCCTTTGTACTCTCATTAGCTTTCATTCCACCTTTGTCCCATAATGGCCAATCAATAGCTATCGTTTTCCCATATCTTTTCCCAGCTGCCACTTTTCTATTTCTATTAGCAGCAAATTCATCCAGATAACGGTTTGCGTACGCATAATCACATTGTCCAACATTCCCTATAATAGAAGTTGTTGATGAATTAAGTATCATGAAATCTAATGGTTCATTCCTTAGAACTTCATCAAAATTATTTATTCCGAATACTTTAGACTCCAAGGTATGTACAATATCTATCATTTTTTTATTTACATAAAGCATATCCTTTACTAATCCTGCAAAATGAATTACTCCGTCAATATGTCCATACTTAGATTTAACATATGAGACTAAGCCAACAACGCTATCTCTATCTGAAATATCTGCGGAATAGTACTCTGCATAACTCTTGGTGGCATTAAGCTTACCAATAAGTTCGCTATCCTTACATATCTTACTTCTACCTACTAAGATAATTTTTGATTTTTTATAATGAGTTGCAATATAGTACGCTATTTTCCCTCCTAACTTACCAGCACCTCCAGTAATTACATATACCCCTTGTTTTTTTAACATCTTGTTTGGATTATCATCCAAGGGAGTAGGGGGGTATTCATTAAGTTGCTTATAATAATGTATGCTTTCTTTTATCATGACTTCATTTCGATCCGAAGTAGATTGTTCTAACTCAGCCAATAAATGCTCTTTTAGTTTCTGTTCTGAGTCATCCAACCCAATTACCTTATAGCAAATGGATTGATTTTCCAAATGTACTGATTGTAGAAATGCCGCTATACATGAACTGTGTATAGTAGCTTTATCATCAGATAATGGATAACAATAATAGATCATCTTATTCATTGATACTGATAACTTTGAAATCCATTGTACTGTATCTAATACAAGTTTCAGATCTTTTATTACTAACGTATTTATGTCTTCGTCCAGAAAAGCTGAACTAATCACTACGTCATTAATAGGAATTTTCTTTTCAATAATTTTAGCGAATACTTCTTTATAATTTTCAGCTGTAGCCTGCAATACTTTGCCGTTAGTTCTTTCTTTCAGTATTTTATACATCTCTTCAGAAGATCCAATATATACTGTAGACTCCGACTTTCTTTCCCGATCAGGTTTCTGGGTAGCATTTATCTTTTTCCATTCGAGGTTGCAAAAGATTACTTTTGAATCATCAATATTATCTTTACTCTGACTACTTTTATATAACTTAGCTGCGTCTGTTGCTGTTATCTCACCGTTCTTCAGTCTGTTCACTATATCTTCTACTTTATTCATAGTCATAGTTCCCTCCATTTAATAAGTATTCAATTTCTTCCTGTTTAGCGTTTCCATTTTGTATATTCTCAAAAATATGTAATACAGTCTCATCTGAAAGTTTGTGATTTTGGATTTCAGAACTTCTTACCTTTTTTACAGTATATCCACTCACTTTTACTAATACTCTTCCCTCATCATTTAAAATATAGATCTCAAATCTAAATTGGTTCTTTTGTAATTCCTGTTCTTTGGACTCCATTATATATGCAAAACACCTTTCAGGTACTCTATTGAATATCTCTATTTTATCAATTTTATGTGGTAAATACATATTTCCTTTGATTTCAACGCTTTTATTGACTGCCATTACTGATTGAAAAGCACCATCAATTATTGATGGATGAAGTACATAAAATTTACTATCCTCTTTATATTTATTCGGAATATGTATCCGAGTTAATACCTCATTACTATTACTATAAACTGTCTTGATCGATTGCATATATGGACCATATGCAAAACCATATTCTTGGAACTTTTCATAACATTTTTCGCCATCAGTTTCTTTTGTACATCTGGATTTTATTAATTCTATATCAAAAATCTCTGCGCATAATTTATCAATTGGATCATATATGATCTGCCCATAGCAATGCATCGTATCTATATCATCCTGTATTGTCTTCACCTCAAATTTAATATTTTCTTCTGTTGGTTTCAAGACAATCTTACATGTTACTAAAGAATCAGTGAGCTGTAACGGCTTAGTCCAGTAAACATTCTCTAATACTGTAATATCCTCTTCTTTGATTGCATCTTGTGCACAAAAACGCACCAGTTCCAGATAGGCAGCCCCCGGAAGAATCATTTCACCATCAATTCTATGATCTCTAATATATAAGTCCTTGGATGAAAATTCTTTGCAATAATACTGTTCATTAAAATCTGACTTATTGTTATCAACCATAGGATGTAATTTATCTACCTTACCTATGCTGTTAACAATTGGTACCCAATAATGCTCTTTTTCAAATGGGTAAGTTGGGATTGATCTTTTAAAAGGATAGTTTCCGTGATACAGCTTATCCCAATTACTTTTCTGACCCTTAACCCATATTTTTGCTAAATAAATTAATTGATGTTTATCGAAAAATGTATTTTCACTTAAGTTAGTCTCTTTCTGATTCATATTATATGTTTCGAGTGACGTAATAACAGTATCACTACTTATCTCTTTTAAATTTTCTGCTACACAAATCCTTTCTAATGTATCTTTTAAATCTGTTAATGTCTCAACATAAATAGCCACTCTTACATCTTTTGTATTTCTACCGCATTGAAGAACATATGCTATTTCTTCCAGAAAGATATCTACATCACTATCGTTCTCGTATCTGCTGAACTTTATATACATAGCAAGTTCCTTTGCAATTTGCTTTACTCCCTCCTCTGAATTTGCCGACAATAAGAATAAGTTTTTGAGTCCGTTATTTACTTTTGTTTTTTTTCTATCTTCTTTATACTCTTCAATAATTACATGTGCATTTGCTCCACCTGCACCAAATCCGCTAATTGCTGCTTTTCGTGGTGATTCTATAAGCTGATTCCCTTTCTCTATCATTATTGTTCTCCAATCTTCAAGTTTTTGTTGAACAAAAAGAGGGGTCTCTTCAAATTTGATATTAGGATTAAGTTCATTGGTGTATAATGATGGAGCGAGCTTTTTATATTTTAGCTGTGCTAAAATTTTTGCGATTCCAGCCAATCCGGCCACACCCTCCTGATGACCAATATTAGACTTTACTGATCCTATTGGACAAAACATTTTCTTATCTGTATACTTTTTATATGCCTTAGTTATACCTGTTACTTCAATTGGATCTCCCAGAATCGTACCTGTTCCATGCGTCTCTATATAACCTATTTCTTCAGGTGAAATATTTGCATCATTTAATGCATTACAGATAAGATTACATTGTTCTTTCGGATTAGGGACTGTGTACCCGTTGGTTTGACCGCCATGATTTATTGAACTTCCCTTTACAATACCATAAATATGGTCTTTACTTTTTTTTGCTTCTTTTAATGGCTTTAACAACAAGGAGGCAACTCCTTCTCCTGGAACAAAGCCATCTGCATCTATACTAAATGCATGACATTTTCCTGTTGGCGAAAGCATATGCAACTGAGAAAATAATACATATTTATTTGGATGGGTATATAGATTAACACCACCAACAATTGCAGTGCTACAATCACCATTTTTTAGACTTTGACAAGCTATGTGTAATGCCGTCAAGGATGAAGAACACGCAGTATCTAATGTCACACTTGGTCCGTTAAAATTGAAAAGAAATGATATTCTGTTTGCTAAGGACCAAGGAAGCGAATTCGGTGTTACATAATTCCCCTTATTCCATTCGTCAATGCCAATCAAATTATACGTATAACTTGTGCAACCAATAAATACCCCAACATTCTGTTTTGACTTCTCAGTATATTGGTGGCTCAATACTTCTTTTGTATATCCTGAATCCTCCATAACATGCCACACTGATTCTAAAAGTAATCTTTCCTGTGGATCCATTAATTCTGCCTCCTTCGGTGTTATTCCAAAAAATAATGGATCAAAATCACTGATATCTTTTAAGAATCCTCCCCATGGGCAGTAATACTTTCCTTGTTTTACTTTAATATTATCGCTATCATAATAAGCTTCATTATTCCAACGTTCTTCAGGAACTTTGGTTATTGCACTTTCTTCATTAGCAAGCAAACTCCAAAGCTCATCCAGATTATTCGCCTTTGGGAAACGTATATTAACACCGATTATCGCGATATCATCTTGGTTAATGGATATTATCTGCTTTTCTCGTTCAAATAATTTAGGCTCATTTTCTACTTTTTCCGCTTGTATTGCTGTATCTTCAAAAGAAAAAATATGGCATAGTTGTTCTTTATATTCTTGAGCTACATAATTAGCAAGTTCTCTAATTGTTTGATATTCAAATAAAATGGTCTTGGATAGTCTGACTAATTTCTTTTCAATGATTTCATTAAATTCCTTTACAATGAATGAATCAACACCATATTCTTGAAATCTTATATCCATATCCAGTTCATCCACTGAAATACTTAGTAAATCAGAAAACAGTTCAACAAAAAACGTCTCTGTCTTCTCTATCAAGCGATTATTATCTGTTACCGCCGATTGATTGGTGCAATTATTGTTATTCTTTTTGTCACTCCTATTCATTTGATTCAATTTGCTTCGTAATTTTTCTGATCCATACATGACAATAGCTTGGTTTTCTTCTATTTTGTCCCTTAATGTATGTTCCAAAACAGTTATAGCACTTTCATTTGACATGGCTTTCATTCCAAAGTCTATCTGATAATCTCTTAAAAGGTTATTAGATAGCTCCATCCCACCATCTTTCCAAAAAGGCCAGTTAATTGAAATTGTCTTTCCTGAACACTCCTTTTTTCTCACTCTCTTATTTCTATATTCCGCAAAATTATCCATAAAGCTATTTGCATATGAATAATCAATCTGTCCAACATTTCCTGTGACTGCTGATACAGATGAAAAATAAGCCATAAAGTCTAAATTTTCATTTTTAGTGACCTTATCCATATTGAGTGTACCTTTTACTTTAACATCTATAACCTGTTTAAAATCCTGTATTTTCTTATTACTAATATAACTGTCTTTTATAATTCCTGCACATTGAATAATTCCATTTATTTTATGGAATTGATTCTTCGTTTTCAACACTACTCTTTTTACGTCTTCGATATTTGTAACGTCTGCGCTTAAATACTGTACTGATACTCCCAATTCAGCAATACGACTAATTTTTTTCTCAATAAAGTTATTATTCTTTGTTCTTCCAACTAATACTAATGATGCATGATATTTTTTTGCAAGATAATATGCAATTATAGTACCAATTTTTCCTGCACCACCAGTAATAATATAAACCCCATTTTCTCTAAGTAAACTCTTACCTTGATTTTCAGTATTTCGCTTATTTTCTTTAAGTTTCCTGATATAACGTAACTTATTCTGATATTTTATTTCGCATATTTCCTCTTGCGAATGTATCTCTTCCCATATTTCATTGAAAAGGCTACTATCATTCTCATATATCAAAGTTTTTATGTACAACTTATTACATTCTATGTTCACTGTTTTTGCAATTGCACTTACTGCTCTGTTATAGGAGTCAGATACTGTATCTGTTTCTTTAAATGGATTTATGATCTGTATTTTCTTGTCTCTTATCTTTAGAAGAGCCTGACACAGATATAGCAAAATGTAACAATTATTCTCTGGCTGTTTTTCTCCCCATAAATTAATAATTCTGTCTGGCACGCTTATTTCATTCGCTACTTGTTGAAGCAACTCTTCATAATCGCTAAAACTGCTTGGATTCATAATATACTCTGTATCAGTAATCTTTTGAAAGCACTCACCTCTTTTGGCAAGAATGACTTTCTCTCCTGTATGTTCGCACTTTTTTTCGAGTTCGTTATACAGACTACGATCTGTATCCAGTATTAAATAGCAATAATTATTTGTACTTTGAAGAGGTTCAGAATCAATCTGAACCCACTCCTGTTGAAAGTACATTAGAAAAGACTTATCTTCCTTTGCTTCTTGCAATTGTCCTGTTATTAAATCTTTTAGCATTTTCTCTGCCTCATAAATGGAAAGTTTATTATCATGAACCTTCTCCAATATCTGATTGCGTTTCATCAAATTAGAATTCATATTCTCTTATTGTATAATATTAAAAAAACTACTATTATACTTCTCCTTCCTTATTTATTTGTGAGGCTTGTTGCATAATTAAGTTATCTGCCTCCTCAATACTAATGTTATTTCTTTGCAATTGATCTAATATCTCTAAAAGATCAGGTGATTTCTTTTTAATCCAATGTCTTTTTTTTGCAAATGAATATGTTGGTAGTGAGACTTTATATGGTAATGTGTCATAGAATAATGTCCAATCTATACTTATTCCTTTCGTCCATTCTTTTGCTACATGTTCTACACTGTAGTTGCCTTCCAGCATCTCTTGTTTTAATACTTCTCCGTACTGCCGTACTTCTGTCCTTGTTAAATTTATATCTTTCGTATTGCATGTATATATTTGGTCTGATTGTTCTCCCTCCACATACTTCTTCAATTGTATATACAAATCTTCCAGATTATCAGCTATGATAGCTAATCTCTCATTCATTTCTTCTCGCCCGATTTGAAGTGTATATGCAACATCATTAACATCCATCATCTCAGCGTCTACAATTCTATGTTCCAGACCTATATGATCTTTTATCAATTCTATGATTTCATTTAATGTACATACACTTGTCACATCACTAATATTCAGTACAATGCTATACCTTTGCTCAATCTTTGTAAGCAACTTGCTGATTAAGAATGGTTCAAAACCAATATCAAGTAAACTGTCATTTCCATCTATTGCATTACTTTCAACTTGCAATACACCTGCTGCTAACTTATATACTTCCGAATTATTAAACGATGTTTGAGTCGTTGTATACCTTAACCTTTTCGCTAAGAAATCTCTAAATTTCGCTGAATACTCAAACAAACGTTTTTGATTTTTTGCTGAGAAAACGAATATAAATGGTCTGTTATTACAATGTGATTTTACATGATATTGTTTCATCTTTTCTAGAATCATATATACATTTGTTCCTCCAAAACCGAAAGAACTTATTCCAGCTCTTAATGGCATTTCATTTCCATCAATATCCTTTAAATACCCCCACTTTTTCATCTTATTTACAATATAGAATGGAGAGTTTTCTAACTTAATATATGGATTTATTTTCTTCACGTATAAACTAGTTGGTAGTACTTCATATTTCATTGCCATAAGTACTTTTATCACACTTGCTATTCCAGCTGCTGGTTCAAGATGCCCTATGTTCGATTTCACTGAACCCAGACCACAATAATTAGTTTTGTTTTTTACAGATGAAAAAGCTTTTTTTAAACCGTCTACTTCTATTGGATCTCCTAATTCTGTACCCGTTCCATGCGTCTCAATATATGAAATTGAATTAGGATTGACCAATGCCTTTTCATGCGTTTCTATTATTAACTCAGCTTGTGATTCAGAATCCGGTGCAGTAATAGATGACGCTTTCCCTCCATGTTTTTCATTTGTTGCACAAATAACTGCATAAATATGATCATGATCTTCTATTGCTTTATTCAATGGTTTTAACAGGATACTGCCCACACCTTCGCCCTTTACAAAGCCATTTGCACTCTCGTCAAATGCCTTACACTTTCCATCTGGTGATAATATCTCAAGTTTACTCGCTATTATATAATTCATTGGAGACAATGATAAACTTACTCCTCCTGCAATGGCCATCTCACATTCACCATTATTAATTGCAGTTACTGCTCTATGAATCGCAACCATACTACTTGAACATGCAGTATTAACTACTTCACTTGGTCCTTTAAAATTCATAAAATATGATACACGGTTACTCAACATTGCAAGCATATTTCCAACAGGTATTTGTACTCTAGACTCTCCTAACTCATCCCATATCATATTTTGGTAATCATTAAAACTTGCGCCTACAAATACACCTATATTTTTACCCGATAACGATGAAGCCTTATAACCAGCATCTTCTATTACTTTCCATGATGATTGAAGAAACAGACGTTGTTGTGGATCCATTAGCTCTGCTTCCTTTGGAGAGATATTGAAAAATTGTGCATCGAACTTGTCTACATCATTTATAAACCCTCCCCACTTAGAGATTGATTTATTTTTTGCGCCTTTTTCGGGACTATACATATTTTCAAAGTTCCATCGATTTTTTGGAATTTCTGTTACCATATCTTTTTCGTTTATTAAATTTTCCCAAAACTCTTCAATACTATCTGACTGTGGAAATACACCATCAGCCCCAATAATTGCAATATATGGTATGCTCTCTTCCGTGTATCCTTTCTCCACTTCAGGTTCTTCATTACTTGTAATATCTGATATTTCCTGAATTTTTTCTACTGTACCTGTCGTTTCATGAAGGCTACATACTTCCTTGATTTTTTCCCTGTATTCTTCCATAAGATACTTCGACAAATCTTTTAAATTACTATGAGCATAAAATACTGTTGGCAGAACTTCAACTCCTAATCCACTTTCAATTGCCTCAGAGAATTCTTTTAAGCTTATAGAATCAAATCCATATTCACCAAAATTCTCATATTCATTCAGCCTATCTTGATCTAAATGAATAATTTGAGCTGCCATCTCTTTAAGATTACTTAAAAGAGTTTCTTCTACCGACTCAGTATTCTGAGTCGTGTGATTAAGTACTACCTGATTGCTCTTTATCGCTTTAGATGTCTTTTTGTGTGATACAGTATTCAAAATATTATCAACTTTATTCTTTTCTCCTACTATAACCGTTATATCTGTCTGATTGCTTTCTAGGCACTTATCAAATGCTTTCATACCATTCTCTGTATCTAAATAAGACATTCCGGAAGTTTTAAGATATAGCTTTTCAGAATCACTACTACCGTGCATTCCTCCATCACGCCATAAAGGCCAATTAATCGTAATCGTCTTACCATTTCTTAGTCCTTGTCTTCTTAAACGCTCTCTGTATCTGGCCATACCTAAAAGAAAACAATTTCCAATAGAATAATCACATTGTCCGAAATCACCCAAAACAGCACTTAAAGATGAAAACATGATAAATACATCCAAATTCTCTCTAGCAAGTTCTTGTTCTAAAATCATACTTCCTTGAATTTTAGGTGATAAACACTTTTTAATATCGGTCAATTCTTTATCAACAATCATCTGATTGTTGTAAATTCCAGCTGCATGGATTACAGCATTTATTCCTCCAAATGTTTCTTTAATCTGAACTATTGCATTTCTTACACTATTCTGGTTAGAGACATCTGCTGGGGTATAGATGATATCCATTCCTTCCTTTTTTAATGATTTAAGTTTATTCAGATTCTCATCATTTAATGGAGAACGCCCAAGTAATGCGATCTTTGCCTGATACTTATTAGATAAGTGTCTTGCCATAGCTAATCCCAAACTTCCAAATCCACCAGTAATTACCCACACTTTTTCCGTCATATTTAAAGAATCGGATGACTGCTCTTCCATTAATTCACTATATTCTCTTATGTAGAACTTATTTTTTTCAATCTTCAATATTTTGCATTGATAAATATCATTACTATAAATCAAATTAAATAAGTTGTTATCTAATAAAGATACTTCATTTTGATCTTTACTCTTAAGAATTGTAAGGAAATCAATATTCTTATTAGCCTGTTTCAGTGACAAGCTATATCCAAATATGGACTCTGCATACGGATTTACTTCATCTTCCAACACACCATGTACATACACCATCTTAATCTTGTTCTTAATATTTTCGCTTGCTATTGCTTTTATCATACTAAAGATAGAATATATGTTATCTTTTCCAGTGAAATCATTCATATATTCTGTTTCTTCTATCTTGACCTCATGGTTTAAAAACAAAATTATTTCTGGTAAATTGCACTCTTTCTTTAGTATTTCAAATAACTTTACGAAATCCTGGCTATTGTTCTTATTAATAACGAAATAATTTCTTTCTGTCCTACAGAATTCTTTTCCATAAACTATATTAATACAATAATCTTCCATTATTCCAAAGTTTCTTAAAATTTTCAGATCATTTTTAGCATCTTGTTGACTATCATTGACAATCAGTATCCTTTTAGTTATATCAATTTTTTTAGCAACATATTCATATTCTTTCCATTTCATACCATACAAACACAATTTGCTGCTCATTTCGTTCTTTACAGAACTTGGAGTAATTTTATTAGGTTCTTCCACCTCATTGATCCAATACCTTTCTTTTGCAAACGGATAACCTGGCAATGGAATTTTCTTTCCACAATTTATTTCGTAAAATTCTGACCAGGAAACATGAAAGCCACGTACCCATAGTTTTGCCAACTTTTCAACTTTTCTGTTATTAATTAGCTGTTCAAAATATACATTTCTTTCTTCATCATCTAACAGATTATTCATCTCTTCCCTATTTTTATTATATGTTCCAACAAATATCTCATTGTCTGAATAGTTTCCATCTAAATACTGGCTCAATTTTCTTGTTACATCTTCTAAACTTGGAGCAAAAAATGCTAATCTTTCATTCATTTCATTTTCTCTATGCTGTAAAGTATACGCAAGGTTTTGAATTGAAATGTAGTTTCTACTTTTCTTCTTCTGAGTAAGCACTTTAGTGAGATACACATAAAGATTGGATGCATACTCTCTAAGGCGATCTTTATTTTTTGCAGATAACAAAATTACATTTGGAATGTTATTTTTCTCTTTTATATCCAAAGTATTCTTATATTCTTCAAGTATCAAGCTAACATTCGTACCTCCGGCACCAAACGCACTAATTAAAGCACGTCTCTTATCTCCTGCTATTATTTTCCAATCCTCGTAACTTTGTTGCACTTTAAATCGTGACTCATCAAGATGAATATATGGATTTAACCTTTCTGAGTGTAATGATTTAACCAGTTTTTTATGTTGCATTTGTAATAGAATTTTAACCACTCCAGATATGCCTGCTGCAGATTCCAAATGACCAATATTCGATTTAACAGAACCAATAGCACATACCCCGTTGTTAAATTTTACATTTGCGAAAGCTTTATCCAGTCCAAGAATTTCAATTGGATCACCTAATGAAGTTCCTGTTCCATGACACTCAATGTAACTAATTGTCTCCAATGGTATGTTGGCTTTTCTAACAGCCTCAACGATTACCGCTTCTTGTGCATTTGGATTTGGTACAGAATATCCATTTGTTTTTCCTCCATGATTTGTAGCATATCCTTTAATAACTCCATAAATATAATCTCCATCTCTTCTGGCTTTTCTAAGCGGTTTTAATAAGACCGCACCAACTCCTTCACCGGGTACATACCCATCGCCGCCTTCGCCAAAACTTCTGCATCGTCCATCTGTAGAAAGAAAATTAGCTCCACATAAAAATTGATACTTTCTAGGATGAAGTGACAAATTAACTCCACCAGCAATTGCCATTTCGCATTCATTATTCTGGATGTTTAAACAGGCCTGTCTAATCGTTTCAAGTGATGAAGAGCATGCTGTATCAAGGGTCAAACTTGGCCCGGAAAAATTCATAAAATACGATAAACGATTAGCGATATTGGAAAAAAAGGATTCAGGAAGAACGAACTCTCCTTTCTTCTCCTTAATTCCAAATAACTGATATTGGGCATACATTGCACCAACAAAAACGCCCACTTTCTTACCATAAAGTGATCTTTTAGAATATCCCGCATTTTCAACAGCATGATATGCTTCTTCCAAAAAGATACGTTCCTGAGGATCCATAGCCTCAGCCTCTCTAGGTGCTATATTGAAAAAAATAGGATCAAATTTATCAATATCTTTAATAAATCCCCCCCATTGAGTATAGATACCACCTTTTTTCTTATTATCCTCACTATAGTACAGATTATTATCCCATCGTGTTTTAGGAATTAAACTAATGCAATCCTTACCATCCCTTAAATTCTCCCAAAACTGTTCAATTGTCTCAGATTCAGGAAATCTTGCGCTCACACCAATAATAGCAATATCGTCTGACTCTAAATCTGTAGCCTTAGGATCATTCATTTTTGCTACCTCATGTTGTCTCTTTATAACTTTCTGATTGATCTCCTCTTTCTCAACTAGGAGGCCGAATAATTCTATTACTCTTTCTTTGTGATTCTCAATAAAATACTTGCCTACTTTATTCAGTGTTCCAAACTCAAAGAAAAGAGTTTTAGGAAGCTGTCCAAAATCTTTCTCCAATATTGTACTGATATCCATAACGATAATTGAATCAATACCATAACGCTCTAAATCGCTATTCTCATCAATATTAGAAGGATCTGTTTCTAATACTTTCGCTAGTATATTTTTTAAATATACTACTATCTTTTTTTGTAGATCCTTGATTTGTTTATCTTCGTTTTTTAAAAGCGGGCTTTCATAAAATTCATTTTTTGAGTATGCAATTTCTTTTACATTGTCTATTTTTAAAGCCTTTTCAATCTTTTCCTTGTTGCCTCTTAGAATCATTATGTTACAATATTCAGTCTTTAAACTATTTTCAAATCCCTTCAGACCAGCTTCCTCATCAATTCTCTCCATACCTGAATATTGATAATACATTACAGAAATATCGCCATCTGGTAACTGCATACCACCATTATTCCATAATGGCCAGTTAATACAGATTGTTTTTCCGTTTCTTTTATGTCTCTTACGTAACTCTTCTCTTAAATTAGAAAATTCATCCATAAACTTATTGGCCGATGCATAGCTTACACATCCATAATCTCCAACAATAGCGGATATCGAAGAAAACAAAACTATAAAATCTAAATCATGATCTTTGGTTGCAATATCCAAATTCATTGTTCCATATAGTTTAGGTGCAATTACAGCCTCAATCTTAGTCATATTGTCACTCATGATCGAAGTCTGATTAATTATTCCTGCACAATGTATAATTCCTGTAATTTCACCAATATTGCGAACCACTTGATCTACTTTATTAAAATCACATACATCGCAAGCATAATAAGTGACTTGACTACCATATCCCCTTAATTCTGTTATCTTCATTTCACTTTCTTTAGATAGCTCACTTCTTCCCAGAAGTATTAATCTTGACTGATATTTTTTTGCTATATAGGTTGAAAAGATATATCCTAAACCACCTAGACCTCCTGTAATAACATAAGTTCCATTAGATTTAATAGCACTGGAATGGTTTGATAACCCTTCATCTGAAATAGCATATAGTTCTTTTCCATAAATTTTATTTTCTGTAAAACGACTTTCATTCGCTAATAAATCATACTGTGCTATTATGCGTTCTATTGTTTCACATAGTCTGTTATCCATTAGTGATTTCACTACTTGTACCGTTTTTATAATGAATTTATTATTAATTGGCAGAACTGACTTTGATGCTGCAGCAAACATAGATTCTGTTGGAACACTGCTATATTCATCTTCCTTAAATAAAGCAATATAACGAACTTTTTCATTTATTTTTTCTCTTGTAAATAGCTTAAATAAATGTATACCTGTATATAGACCACTATTTAACTGCTTTTTAATATATGTATTTCTCTCCTGAAGATCTAAACATTCTAAAGCCACTTCAAAGTTAAAGTTATAATTCCACATATTTAATATATAGGATATTTTTCCGTAAACATTGATACAATCTTTTAGTACCTGATCGATATGTTCTAGATTCGTAGCTTTAATTTTATAAATACCATTGGCTTGCTTTTCAAATTTCTCTCCTTGTATGACAAATATATAATTATTCCTACCATCCGCGTTTAATTTTTCAATAATCTGTTCATCATTGCATAATACTAATACATTCTTTCCCCCAGAACAGTTCTTTTCTTCGATAAACGACTCTTCTTCCCATTTAGAAGAATAATAAAGTAAATCATCGTTCGTATCCGTATTCTTATGTTTAAATCTTCTAGCCTGAAACCCTAAAATTCTGACAACCTCGTCGCCATTCTCATCTAATACAACGAAATTGCTCTTGATATTTTCTCCCCATTCACTTCTCTCATCATCAGGAATATATGCATATACTGTACACTTCTTAGGTATCGTCCTTAATATTTCAATCTTTTCAAGTCTATATGGTACACGTAACTCTGCGTTATCACTAAATAGTTCACCTTTAATACCCAGTGCTGAACGCAATACACAGTCTAGAATCATTGGCTGAAATAAAACGTTCTCTTGATTTTCCAGTAACTTCTCGGGAATATTCAGTTCTGCTAATGATTCCCATTCTCCGCAATATAATGTTTCTGTTAGTAAATAAGATGGACCATAATTGAATCCTAATTCTTGTAATTTCTTTTCAATCTCTTTTCTTGAATGAATATCCTTACAACGTCGTCGTATTGATTCTAATGAATATCTCCTATTTGCAGGAGTTGGTTCTTCTGTTATCAGCTTCCCGCTGACATAAATAGCTTTCTTATCGTTATCAGAATTACTTATGTTATATGCTAAACCGGTATTTTCCTCGGTAATGCTTATATCTACTGTCTTTCTATTCTCTTTCAATACTACAGGCTGAGCCCACATAACATCTTGCAGTATTTTTATTGTTTTTTCATAAGCAAGTGTGCCTGCGGCTCTTGCAGTCTCCAGTAGTACCGCTCCTGCTACAATATTTTGTTGTAAAACAACGTGCTCTCTAATCACCTGTTCTTTAAAACTATACACTTTTCTGTATTTTTGCTGATGAATTGTAGAAAGATTATAATCAATAAAAGGATGAAGTACTGCTTCTTTTTCTTGTTGATTAAGTAAAATCTCAGTTGCACTTCTTTTACAATCAACCCAACATCTCTCTTTTATAAACTCATAACTAGGAAGCGATATAATACATGCTGAGGAATTTTCATTTAATTTTTTAAAATCAACAGGATATCCTTGAACCCAGAGTTCTTTAAGCACCGACAAATTTCGATTTTTCACAGCCTCTTCTACTTTTTTTACATTCCCCTTATTATTCAAAAGCAATTGTTCTATTTTTCTGATATTCTCAGATGCATTGTAATATGAAACTCCTTTATAATCTTTTTGATGGCATTGTTCCAAAAGAATGAGCAAGTTCTGAATATCGGAACAGGTAAATGCTACTCTATATTCCATTTCTTCACGTCCTACTTGTAAAGTATACGCGATATTTTCCAATGTCATTTGGTTTTTATCAATTAATTCATTTTGACATTTCAGTACTTCAAGCATCTGCTTAATTTTTGTCTGTAATCTTTCTTCACTATGATCAGACAGAATAATAAGTTGTTCTTTTTCAAAGCTCTCCTTGTTCAATTGATGATCATATTCCTCTAAAATAACATGTACATTATTTCCACCGGCTCCAAATGCACTAATTCCTGCACATCTGGGATAAACCTTATTGTTTATTACTGGACGTTTCCATGGTTTCATTTCATGCTGAACATAAAATGGAGTAGTCTGAAAATCAATATTACTGTTTAATTTATCTGAATTTAAAGATGGTACTAAAGTTTTATATTTCATCTGTAATATAACTTTTGTGATTGCCGCTATACCCGCAGCCGCTTCACAATGTCCAATATTGGATTTTACTGATCCAATCGCACAATATTGATGTAATTTTTTATCTGACTTTGCAAATGCCTTTACAAGACCTGTTATTTCAATTGGATCTCCCAGTGCGGTTCCTGTTCCATGTGCTTCGATATAACTAATCGTCTCTGAATTAATATCTGCCTTCTCTAACGCCTCTGATACCAAATCCGCCTGTGCATTTGGATTAGGAACTGTATAGCCATTCGTCTTACCATCATGATTAATTGTAGAAGATTTTACTACTGCATATATTTGATTTTTATCCTGTTTTGCCTTTTTTAATGGTTTTAACAGAACTGCTCCTACACCTTCTCCTGGAACATATCCATCTCCGCCTTCACCAAATGTCCTACACTTTCCATCCGTAGATGCATATCTTTGCTGGCTTAGAATAATGTATTTTGCAGGATGTATACATACGTTTACACCCCCTGCAATCGCCTGTTCACATTCTCCACGTTTTATGCTTTCACATGCTAAATGAAATGCTGTTAGCGATGATGAACACATAGTATCCACAGCCATACTTGGACCATGCAGATTAAAGAAATAAGATACTCTGTTAGCAACAGATGCATAAGAAGAAGTAGGTCCAATTGATTTTCGATCAATATTATTTACGTACATCTGATATTGTCCATACATCACGCCGACAAACACACCAGTCTTTGTATTAGATATTTTTTGTTTTGAATATCCTGCATCATCAAAAGTATGAACACTCGCCTCTAAAAACAAGCGTTCTGCCGGATCAATCATTATGCTTTCTCTTTTTGACATATTAAAGTACGTTAAATCAAACTTATCAACATCACTTATAAATCCGCCCCACTTTGTATATACCTTATCTTTTCGACTTTTATCTTTATCATAAAAGTCATTATAATCCCAACGTTCTTTTGGTATCTCAGTAATACAATCTTTGCCTTCTTTCAGATTGTTCCAAAACTGATCCAATGTATCGGCCATAGGGTATTTTCCACCGACTCCGATGATAGCTATGTAATCATCATCACTTTTCTGATCGTGTATTTCTTGATGTCTTTTAGATACTGACTTTTTTAAAAAACGTTGTTTTGGTTTAGAGATAGTTTTTTGTTTTGTAGATTCTGCATTCATCAATGACAGGATTTGAACATAATGATTTTCAACAAAATAGTCAGCCAAACTATCTATATTCTCATACTCAAAAAAAAGTGTTTTTGAAAGTTGTCCAAAATCTTTAGCAAACCTTTTATTTAACTCTAAAATCATCATTGAATCAATCCCAAATAATTCAAAGCTCAAATTAGGTAATACATTCTCTTCTGGTAGTTTAGTAACACTAACAATTAAGTTGACTAAATACTTCTTTACATACTCCTTAAGTTCATTACGTTTCATCCAACAACCCCCCAATATAATTAGCTACTCTATCAACATCAATTTCACCTAAAACAAGACGTTTTAGCATTAATTTGATTTCCTCTTGATTGTTTTGACTTTTATTGGTAATTCTTTTATATTTTTGCATTGGCATTACACGAATCCATAATTGACTAAATATTGCAATGATATCTCCATTAGAATTAAGTATATCAATATTAAACAGATAATCTCCTTTTTTATCATTTTCGTATCTTAAATATGCATAGCATCGATTCGGTATTGTATTAAGAATAGTTAATTTCTCAAGTGCAAATGGCATGTACACTGCATTCTCCATAAATTCATTTTCTTTAATTAATACAATCGTACATTCCACAATTCCATTAATTAGTGAAGGGTGTAGTATATATTCATTTTGAATATGTTTATTCTCATTTATTTCAAGCTCTAGTAATGCTTCATGGGAATTGTAGTCTATTCTTTGAATTGAATGCATTGTTTCACCTAAATATAATGCTTCCCCCAAAAAATCGCTATAGAATTGATTTCCGGTGATTGATTTGGTACATTTTTTTAGCAAATCATTCATAGAGTATCTGCCTGACTCTTCTAATGTTTTTTCTGACTCAGTTACAATTCTTCCTTGACAATAAATATCTGTCGAACTTTCATCATTATTTACACTCGAAATCTCAAATTCTAATATATCATCTATATCATCTGATGGAGAAATCGAGACTTCTATTTCTTTCTTCTCTTTGTCAAGGATAAAAGGACTGGACCAAATTAAATCTTTTATAGTGGTTACTTCTTTTTCTAGACTAAAAGATCCTGCAGCCCTTGCCATTTCTAAATAGGACACTGCTGGTAAAACCATCTTTCCATTAATCATATGATCCCGTAAGAAACTTGTTTCTCTTGTAAACATACTATAGAACCTCTGCTCATATATTGTTGAAGTATTTCTATGTATCATAGGATGTAAATAATTATTTACAGAAACTCTAACCTCATTTTTCTCTTCTGCTTCGCAACTTACCCAGTATACAGATTCATCAAATGGATACGTAGGCAATGAAAGTTTACAATACCCGCAATCTTCATATAACTTATCCCAATTTACTTCGTACCCAAGTACAAAGTATTCTGCTAATTTTTCCAGTTTCCTCTTATAATCATCGTTTTGCTTGTTATAATTACTTAGTTCTTCTATTAGTTGGTTGCCCAATTCTGTTGTCTTAACATCATTATCGTTTATGATTTTATTATTCTTTTCTAACTTATTCAATAATTCATTTATATTGGACACAACATAAGTTTCTCTTTCTTCAAAAAAACTTCGTCCATTTAACAATGTAAATGCAACATCGCATAGTTTCTCGTCTTTTCCATCGTTTCTTAACCAAGCTTTTAAATCTTCTTTCTTTCGCTCCAATGCGGTTTTTGTTTTTGCTGATAAAACAACCAAATAGAAGGGTAACATCCGAGTACTCTTTCGTGAAGGCGTTAGATTCTCCTCAAATACCATATGGCAATTTGTTCCACTAATACCAAAAGAACTTACTGCTGCCCTTCTTGGTTGATTTCCGTTTGTCTCCCATTCTCTAATTTTTGTATTAATATAAAATGGACTACTAGATAAGTCGATTTGTGTATTCAATTCATTGAAATTGATTTGTGGAATCAATTGCTTATGCTTTAGCATCAATAATACTTTTATAATACTTATGACTCCGGAAGCCATTGTTGTATGACCAATATTCGCCTTTATACTTCCAATGGCACAATAGCCTTCTTTATTGGTATATTGTTTAAATACTCTATTTAATGCCTTTAATTCAATTGCATCTCCCATCTTTGTTCCGGTACAGCTCGCCTCAATATATCCTATTGATTCAGGATTTATTTTTGACTTATCATACACCTCATTTTCTAGTTCAAATTGAGACTGTACACTTGGAGAAAGCATGCCATTTGTTTTTCCGTCCTGATTAACAGCATAATTTTTTATAACACCATAAATATGATCACCATCTCTTAATGCATCACTTTTTCTTTTTAATACTATAACACCAACACCTTCTCCAAGTACCATTCCCGATGCCTTTTCATCAAGTGCATAGCACTTTCCATCTTCCGCTAACATCCCAAGTTCTTCAAGTTGTTTATGCAAATCTGAAGTTACCATTAAACGTATTCCTCCAGCAACTGCCATATCGCATTCGTTAAGTCTGAGACTATCACATGCTTGTTTTATCGCCACTAAAGAAGAAGAACATGCCGTATCAATTGACATATTAGGCCCAATGAGATCAAGATAATAAGATAATCTACCTGTTAAAATAAATGTATTTAATCCTGTAAACGCATATGCAGAATTGTATTGGTTAGATTTTTTTAACAGATTGGCATAATCGCCCTGCGTAGCACCCACATATATTCCACATTTCAATTTCGATAATGCTCTTTCTGAATAGCCGGCATCTTCTAATGCTGCATATGCTTGCTGCATGAATATTCTTTGTTGCGGATCCATCAATTCAGCTTCCATTGGCGTAATGTGGAAGAATAATGGATCAAATTTATCGATACCACTCATAAAGCCTCCATAATAGGGCTCACTATTTTTCTCTTCCTTCCACCTATTTTCAGAAATTTTGCTTATACAGTTTTCCCCATTTTTTAAATTTTTCCATAGTTCTTCTGTATTGTTTGCTTCAGGGTACTTACCTGCAATACCAATTACCGCAATATCACCAATATCTTCCATTTGAGATTTTTTTATTTGTGTTTTTCTTAATGTATCTTCTAATGAAATTGCTTGTTCTTCAGATAACTGCTTTTGTTTTAAAACAATTCTATTTGTTGCAGAATTTGCTGCAATATGTGGAATTGTTTGTTTTCTCACTGTCTTTAATTGAAAGGGAGGAGTCTTTCTTTTTCTCAAGTTTCCTTCAATTCCTTTTACCGCTTTTGTTTTCGACTGTACCATATCCTTAGAATTCAGAATCTTACTATTTCTGTCAATTTCCATAATCAAATGTTTTGACAAGTCGATTATAGTTGAATAATCGTAAAGTGTAACTGTATCTAAATTAGTTTTAAAGCTGTCATTTATTGCTTTTACAATTTCAACCCCATTAATTGAATCAATTCCAAGATCATTAAAACTCATATTTATATCTATCTTCTCTGGTTCAATATGTAGCACTTTTCCAACAATTTCAACAATTTCGTTCTTAATTATTTCCATAGTATCCTTTTTTATAGGACTTTCTTCTTTACAAGTCACATCCTTTTCGTAAACCCTTTCCCCATTTTGTTTAAATCGATTAGATTGAAGGCTGTATATATAATCTGACAAAGCTGCAATTGTAACATAATCATAAATCACTGTCGTATCAAGATTTGTTCCGAATACTCTATTCATTTCATAAACGATTTCTGCAGCATTAATTGAGTCTACTCCAAGTTCTTTCAAATTTTCGTTGATATTTAATTCACTTTTTTCAATATGAAGTAATTGTCTCATAATATCAATTATCTGTTGCTTTATTTCTTCTAGCTTATTCTCATTTTTACTGGCAGTTTCTGAACCTTTATGTAATAATCTAAGAAATTCTTTTGCCTCATCATATGATATTTCCTTTGATGCAAGTTTTTGATAAATCTCAATTTCATTTAATTTCATTTCTACACCATCTTCCTATAACCTTATTAGAAATGATATTGAACTGCTTCCTCTGGCGATATTTTCCCCTCACTGATTGCCCGAAGTAATTCATCTATCGAAGTAATCTCAAGCTTTGTTTCTTCTTCATTTTTATTATTATCTTCCACCTTGTTATTTTTGTAATACTTTTCTATCCTTTTTTTGACCTCAGATTGAACAAACGTTTTTCGATGCATTGTTTCTTCTCTCTTTATTACATTAGGTAACTGTTCCAAAATCTTTGATGCTAATTCTTCTTTCAAAGTAATCAAGGTTTCTCTTGGCTTCTCACAAAGTATGAATGCAAGTGATAATGCTTCATTCAAAACCTCTTCTTTCTTAGTAAATAGCACAGAAGCTCCTCGATTTCTTAACTCAGATCCCTTATATGACTTTGCAGTAAACATCATCTCTGTCGAAAAACTTACGCCAAAACGTTCTCTTAATATGCACGTTGCTCCCATTCCTGGAGTAAATCCATATTTGGTAAAAGAAGCTGAATATATACCTTCTTCAGACATTATAATGATGTCTGCATACAATCCAAATAACATTCCTCCACCAGAAGCATGTCCTTGTATTGCTGCTATAACAGGCACTTTACATTCTAATAGTCCTCTATATAAAAATGGTATATCTGAAAACTTATTTGTTTTATTTGCAATTCCCGATAGCTGTTCTTGTGTACCACCCATACTGAATATACCGTTGCTCCCCGTTATTATTACTACCTTAATATTGCTATTATTATTTATTGCATTAAATTTAGATATCAATCCATAAACTAATTGATTACTAAACATATTTCTGTTCTCAATATCACACATTGTCACAATAGCAATTTCATCATTTACAATATCTAATGTAACTTCATTTCCATTATAATTTTTTGCATTCATCTCAATTGATGTTGCCAATTTTGATTTTTCTTCTATCGGTTCCCACTCCATAATACCAGTTGCAGATTCCTTATATGCTGTTTTCTGTTTCTTCTTGAAACGGTCAAACCAATAATACTGATTATCAAATGGATAGGGTGGCAAAGCTATTCTTTTGGGTTTATGTTCACTATATAATGAAGACCAATCTATTTCTTTTCCCTTAATCCAAAGATTAATAATATTCTCCGGATTAGTCTCTTTCAATATACCGACTTCTTCCTGATTATCATCTTCAGTATGCATTTCTACAACTCCATAATGTATATTTTTACCGAAATCGGTATTTGTCGTATATTGTGTCAACGCTCGTTTTACGTCATCAAAGCTTTTTGCAGTAAATGCAATTCTATATTTATACTCTTCACGACCTATTTGCAATGTGTATGCAAAATTTCTAAGTGATATCTCACCTATTTTAGAACTTTGTTTATAATATTCTTTTATATTATCTTCAAAGTCGTTATACAAGTGAGTTGATAATTCGATAATGGAATTACTCTGTAAAACATTAGATAAATTAACATCTATTTTGAATAATTGATTTACTTTTTCGCGTATATCTGCTAAACATGCATAGTCTACACCATACTCTTGAAACTTTATATTCTTTCCTACATCTTTTACATCAACTTTTAATAAATCTGCTACAATTTCTAATAATTGCTCTGTTAATACATCGCTAATACTATGGTTTGTTTTATTCGTGATAAAATAATTTATCTTCTCCGCGTATTTCTTTAACATATAATTATTCTTCGCAGACAATACAATAATTACTTCATTCTTTAAATTTTCTTCCTGTTCTTCCTCCATATACTCTTCTAATACAATATGTGCATTTACACCGCCAAAACCGAACGAACTTATACCTGAGCGCTTTGGTATTTTATTTCCAGATTCATCGAAATGATTATTCCAAACCATGTTCTTATCTACAATGTAAAAAGGACTTTTTTGTAGCTCTATATAAGGATTAAGCTGATTGAAATGTAAATTTGCAGGTATTTTAGCGTTTTTCATGGCTAATAAAACTTTTATAGTGCTTGCTATTCCTGCTGCTGCTTCTAAATGTCCCATATTACTCTTGATGGTTCCAAGTCCGCAATGACACGTTTTAACTTTCTTATTCCATTTTGAACATAATATTCCAAACGCATTTTTAAGAGCATTTATTTCTATTGGATCTCCTAATTTTGTACCTGTTCCATGTGTTTCAATATAGGATATCGTTGTCGGATCAACATTTGCCTTCTCGTATGCATTAACAAGCACTTCTGTTTGTGCCTTTGGGTTCGGTGTCGTCAATGTGTTTGCATATCCGCCATGATTAACTGCTGTTGCCTTAATTACGGCATAAATATGATCTTTATCTTTCTTTGCCTGTCTTAAATTTTTAAGTAGAATTGCACCCACTCCTTCACCGCGAACATATCCATTGGCATCTTTATCAAAACTCTTACAACTTCCATCTTCAGATAACATTCCTGCTTTTCCAAATGATACATGCAACATAGGAGATGAAATTACATTTACACCACCTGCTATAGCCATATCACAATCACCATTGCGAATTCCCTGTACTGCTTGATGAATTGCAATCAAAGAACTTGAACATGCTGTATCAATCGGAATACTTGGTCCCTTTAAATTCAGTAAATAAGATACTCGATTCACAAGAATACAGTGTGATAATCCTGTTGAAGTATATGAATCTATTTCCTCACAGTTATCTCTAAGTACTTCGTTATAGTCAGATGTTGCTACCCCAACATAGACACCTGTCTTACTGCCCAAGAAATCAGATGGTTTATAACCGGCATCTTCAATTGTATTCCAAACTGTTTCAAGAAATAATTTTTGCTGAGGATCCATTTTTTCAGCCTCACGAGCAACAATTCCAAAAAATGATGAATCAAATCCTTTGATATCATTCATAAATCCCCCCCATTTTGTACACAACATTTCTTCGCTAGTACTTGAATTTACAATATATTTCTTCCAGTCCCACCTGTCCTGTGGGATCTCAGAGACTAAATCTTTTCCGTCAACCAAGTTATCCCATAGTTCATCTAAGTCATCTGATTTCGGAAAAATTCCACTGACACCAACAATTGCAATTTCATCTTCCTGTGTTATTTCCTTTTTCTGTGGTTCTACTTCTTGTTCGATATTTTTCAGTCTATTGAAAGTAAACTTTTTTTTCTTTACCACATCGTTGTTAATTTCAACTTTTTTGCTTTCCTTTATTTTCTCTGAAAATTTTTCTTTATAATTGTTATATAAATAATTTTTCAATGACTCTAATGTAGAATGTTCAAAGAACAGGGCTGGTGTAAGATTCAGATCATATTCGGAATTTAGAATATTTGCAAACTCAGTAAAAGTCAATGAATTAAATCCATACTCACTTAATTTCGTTTTTAGATGGATATCTTTTTTCTTAACCTTTAGCAATTTCTGTAATAAATCACATAACGCATCCTTAATGATTATGGATACATCTATATTATTATTGTTTTCTATATCTTCTTTCTGATCATATGGAAAAATCATTGACATAATATTTTTGAATTGCTGGCGTTCTCCACGAATAATCAAAACAGTTTCCTTCATATTTCGCATACATTTTTCAAACATTTGCATCGCAATATTATCTTCTAATGTTTGAATTCCTATTGTATTTTCAAAATATTTTCTTATTTCTTCACCAACCGTTATTCCGCCATTTTTCCATAATGGCCAATTGATTGAGCAGGTTTTACCAAATCTTTCTCCGTTATCTACTAAGCTATTTCTAAAGCAAGCATACCCATTCATATATCCATTTGCAAATGCATAATCCGCCTGACCCGGATTCCCAAATATAGCTGCAATAGAAGAAAACATACAGAAGAAATCAAGTGGTTCTGCTTTTAATGCTCTATCTAAATTCATAACACCATATACTTTTGCTTTTAATACAGAATCAATTTGTTTACTTGTTTTATTCTGTATCATCGCATCTTGATTAATGCCAGCACAGTATACAACACCATTAATTGTACTGATTTGTTCTTTTATTATCCTAATACATGCTTTCACACTCTCACTATTGCTTAAATCCACTGACAAATACTTTATTTCCCCGCCATTCGTACACAATTCATCTATGCGTGTTTCGATTGCTTTATTTTTCTTTGTTCTTCCCAATAAATAGAGCTTCACATTTTTCTTTCTCATAAATGAACTTACTATTTTCTGGCCTAATGCACCCATACCGCCTGTAATGATATAAACTCCATTATCTCTTAAATACTCTCCATTGTCGTTTTCTGCTAATTTCGTTTCAATAAGCGTCTTACAATAACGTTTTTCTTTATCATATACAACTTCTAAACTTGCCGATTGCATTTCACCAAACTCATTATTTACAATCTCTACTTTCTCGCAAAGTGTTAAGTTTTTGGATAAACCAAGGGAACTAAAACGATATGATGGATTTTCACGGCAAATTGTTTTTAATAATGCACCTGTAGCTTCTGCTACCATTTTTGTTTTTTGTGATTTTTCATATAAATATAAAAATTTAATTTTTGTATTTGAATATTTTTGAATTAAGCCTTTTGTCAAAAAGAGTACAGATTTAATTATTCCAGAAACTTCATTGTCTTTAGACTCTATATTTAATTTAGCTTTATAGAATCCATGATTATAAATAATATGTGCAGGTACAATACCTCTATTTTTAAAGCTCTTCATTAACGTTTTATACTCGTTTTCATTATCCAATCCGATCTCATATTGATCTAATGCAATTTCTCTATACGCATCTCCCTGCATTACTAGAATAACTTTATATCCTTTATTCTTCATTTCTTCTCTTAAAGCGGTATTATTATCAAAAAGAAGAATTACTTTATCTTTCTCAATACCTGTACTCTTCTTTTGAATTATTTCTTCTTTCCACTCTGGGATATAATATAAATCCTCAATATATTTTTCATTGGATACCTGCTGTGTTTGTAGTACTTTTAATGAAAAATTACTAATCTGTATTAATAGATTCCCGTTCTCATCTACGATATCTATATTGTACTTCTTAACCTTATCTTTTGCATTATCCTCAATATCACTTGACGTTACATGAGCATAACATCTTGCCGTGAAAGGACGTAAAATTCTAATTTTGCCAATAGCATACGGTAGTGATAATTCCTGCTCGCTGGCATCTAGTGTACCTGTAAGAGAAATGACTGTCTGTAATGAGCCATCTAATAAAGATGGATGGAGCAAAAACATGTCCTTTGTATTACTTAACTCATTCGGCAAACATATCCTTGAAATGGCCTCTGTATCATCAATACTTTGAATTTCAAGAATCGATTGAAATGTATTTCCTAAATTTAATCCTCTACTTGCAAACTGCCGATAACATTCTTCCTTTGTTATTCTATTATTACATCTTTCGTATACATTCTGTATATCCAAGTAATTATCACTTCCATACAGTTGCTTTTCGCCGTATGTTACTTCACCTTGAGAATGAAGCCTTTCTTTTCCCGCTTCACTACTACTTGTCACTATAAACCTAGCTTTGTTCTGTTCATCTTTAATTGGATATAAAGTAAGTTTAACTTTATTATTCGCATCTTTTTGGAATTGGATTGGTTCTAACCATACTATATTCTCTATTGAAATAACCTCTATATCATTTCTTGCAAGCTCTGCTGTCACACGTACCATTTCTAAATAAGCTACTCCAGGCAGAACCATTTCTCTTCCTAGACGATGATCCCGTAGAAAGAATTCATTACCTGTAAAAGTTTTTGAAAATGCCTCTTCTTCAAATGTAGAACAATTACAATCTACCAAGGGATGAAGCTTTCCTTTAGTCTCCTTCTTGGTATTTTTATTTTCCTTGATCCAATATTTTTCTTTTGAAAACACATAAGTCGGAACTGGTACACGCCTCCATTTAACTCCATTAGAAATCTTCTCTTTTACAATATCATAACCACGAACATATAGCTCTGCCAGTGAAAGTAATTCTTCCTTTTCCACCTCAATTCCTTTTTTATGTTTTTCTTCAATTCTTGATAGAAGCTTTTCACCCACTTCTCTTTCTTCTGTTACTTTTTCATTGTTATTACTACAATAATACCCTTCAACCTGTTTATTTCTAGACAACTCCTCTAACTTATTTACGATATCCGCTTGATCTCTTACAACAAAAGCACATCTCTTTTGGAAATGACTCCTTCCAATCAAAAATGTATATTGAATATTTTGCATATTATATTGAAGACCTTCTGTTTTAAACCATGCTAATAGTTTTTTCCTATTAGCATGTAAAGCTTCTTCTGTCTTAGCTGATATCGTTATTAAATACCAAATATTGTCTTCCTTTTGTTGCTTCATGTATTTTCCTCCCTAATTAATTTACCGTATCATTTAAATATTTTCGTTACAATATTCTTTTCTTAATACTCCTGTTTTGGTGCCTCCTCAACTACAATATGACAATTCGTTCCACTCATACCAAACGCACTAACTGCACCTATTCTCTTCTCATTTTCCGACACTTTCCAATCTTGTAATTTATCTGCGACATAAAACGGCGAGTCTTTAAAATTAATCAAGTTATTTGATATCTCAAAATTAACCGTAGGAACTATCTTTTTATGTTGAAGGCATAACAGCATCTTTATCATACTCGCTACTCCTGCGCACATTGTTGTATGGCCAATATTAGACTTTACTGAACCAATGGCACAAAATTGTCTTTTCAATGTATATTTTCTAAATGATTCTGTCAATGCTTTTACTTCAATCGGATCCCCCAGTTTCGTTCCTGTTCCATGTGTCTCAATAAATGTAATATCTTTAGGATCTATATTTCCTTTTTTATAAACCTCTAACTCCAGATCTGTTTGAGATTGTGCACTTGGAGCAGTGATACCGTTTGTCTTTCCATCTTGATTTACACCAGAATTTTTGATTACTCCATAAATATAGTCTCCATCTTCTATTGCTTTCTGTAATGATTTTAATACAATTATTCCAACACCTTCACTAAGTATTGTCCCATCTGCATCTCTATCAAATGGTCTGCATACTCCTGATTTAGATAACATTTGCATCTTGCTTGTTTGCAAAAAGAGTTCCGGTGTAAGCATAATCCTTATGCCTCCGACTAATGTCATATCACTTTCGCCATTTATTATACTCTGACACGCCTGATGTATAGCAACCAATGAGGACGAACAAGCTGTATCTATAGAAATACTTGGCCCTTTTAAATTCAAGAAATAAGAAATTCTTGCAGCAAGAATAGACGATGACATCCCTGCAAATGCTTCAGCAGTATTGTTTTGGTTTACTTCACTCATTTTTTTACTATAGTCGCCTTGTGTTGTACCTACAAAAACTCCACATTTTATATTGGAGAGCGAATCTCCTGCATATCCAGCATTCTCCAATGCTTTCCATGACTCCTCTAAGAATATTCTTTGCTGAGGATCCATGTATTCAGCTTCCAAAGGTGATATATTAAAGAATAAAGGATCAAATTCATCTATACCGGTAAGAAAGCCACCTCGATTACAATATGTTTTGTTTGGGACTGTAATATCAGTTTCATAATACTTGCTATTATCCCATCTCTCTTTTGGTATTTCACTAATGCTGCATACTCCCTGACATAAATTATCCCAGAACTCACTTAAATTTTTTGCACCTGGAAATCGCCCAGACATTCCAATTACTGCGATACCATCTCTTTCCTTAGAATTATTGTTTTCTGTTTTCTTTACATCTATACCTTCTTTCTTTTCAGGTTGAACTATTGCTTTTTTCTTTAGTTTCAATCCAATTTTATTAGGGGATTTCTCTTCCATAACAACTTTCTTACTTTCCTTTTTCACCAAGACCATCTTAGTTCTCACTAAATTGTGTTCCTCTTTTACTTTCTCTACAGGGGTTTTTAACTGTAATACATTACAGTTATTTGCGATATATTCAGATAAATCTTCGATCGTTGGATAATTATAAATAATAATTGTATCTAAATCAATTTTAAATTGTCTATTAATATCATGAATAATCTCAATGCCACTGATAGAATCTACGCCCAATTCTTTAAACTGCGAATCTGCAATAGTTTCATCTAAAGGAATATTCAGAATCTTTCCCACAATACTCCTAATCCTTTGTTTAATCGACTCACGATCTTGAATTTTTTGTACAAATTGTTGCCCTTTCTTGTTAATCTCCCAAACTCCATGCGTCTTTTCTTTAGGCTTGTCTTGAGTCTGTGTTACATCTTTAATTACTATTTCTTCGTGATCTAATAATCCTGCGATATAATTAGCTAATTCACCAATAGTTGGGTAATCATAAATAATAATTGAATCAAGTTCAAGTTTAAAGACTTTATTGATTTCTCTAACAATTTCAAGACCGCTAATGGAATCTACACCTAAATCCTTAAACCCAATTTCTGTTTCAATTTTATCCTGACTTATGTGGAGAATTTCTTTTGCAATATTAGTAACACTCTCAACTATTGATTGACTATTGTACTCTGTCTCAATCTTCTTATCAACTATTTCGTTATCATTATGTTTGCTATCTTTTTTCAATGAGAGACTTTTCTTCTTTATTCCCCAGACATGACTATCTGCTTTCAAATTCTTCGGTAAGGATGCCAGTACTTCTTTATTTACTATTTCTTCAATATAATTAGCTAATTCACCAATAGTTGGGTAATCATAAATAATAATTGAATCAAGTTCAAGTTTAAAGACTTTATTGATTTCTCTAACAATTTCGAGTCCACTTATTGAATCTACTCCCATATCTTTAAATCCCATATTGATATCCAAAGAATCCTCTTCCAAATGTAAGATTTTTTGGATTACCGTCATTATCTGATTAACCACTACATCATTATTTTGTTTTGTTTTACCTTGCATTTTCTTTAAGGTTAATTTATTTTTTGTATTTTCTGTTGTCTTACCGATTTTGTAATAACGCATAATTCTTTCCTTTACAACTGGCTGGTTGAAGGTAAGATCATGCATCTTTTCTTCTTTATAAATATATTTCAATAGCTGTTCTTTAATATGTGTAGCCAATTCTTTCTTCAAGATCTTTAACGAATGTATCGGTTTATCTACTATTAATTTTGCTATTCTAATGGCACTATTTAATACTTCCTCTTGAGGACGGAAGATAACCGAAGCACCTCTCTCTTCTAATTCTTCACCTCTAAAAGATTTTGCTGTGTACATCATCTCTGTTGCCAAATTTCCACCAAGTTTTTCTTTTAATATAAACGTTGCACCCATTCCTGGTGTGAATCCATATTTTGTAAACACAGCATTATAGACACCTTCTTTGGACATGACAACAATATCTCCATATAATCCAAATAATAATCCACCTCCTGATGCATGTCCCTGTATCGCTGAAATTACCGGTACATTGCATTGTAATAAACCAAGGAACATAAATGGTGTATCTGTAAATTTACTTTTCTGATTTGATATATCAATAAGTTGTTTCTGTGTCCCTCCCATACAGAAAACATTGTCATAACCAGTTACTATGACTGCTTTAATATTTGGATTTGTATTGATTTTATTAAACTTATTTACCAGACTCATAACCAATTTGTCTGAGAATGTATTTGTATTCTCCCGATCGGTTAAGGTCACAACTGCTATAGCGTCTTCAATAATATTCAGACAGACTTCATCTCCATCATAAGATTCACTTTTTTTCTCCCATAAACGCACTCTTTCCTTTATATTATCTAACCATTCTGAAGGAACTTGAGATAATTCTGTATCTACTCTTTCTGTTGTTTGAGTAGGTATCACCTCTTTGCTCTCTTTCTCAGCTATTTCTCCATGGTTATAACTTCCAATCCAATATCTTTTATTAACAAACGGATGTGTTGGAACATTAATAATTCTCGATTGTGTCTCATTAAACAGTTTTGTCCAATCGAATTTTGCTCCTTGAACCCATAACTTAGCAATTTGAGAAAGATTCTTTTCCTCTACTATAGTTCTTAAAAATTCCTGACTATCTTTATTATCAAAAATCATTGTATCAGGCTGTTTTTTCTTCGTATTGCTATGATATATATTCTCTTTGGAATAAGTGCCGTTGTTATACTCATCTAATTTTTGTTTTAATTCAGATATACTCTCTGCTAAAAAAGCAATTCTTTCTTCCATTTCCTCTCTTCCTACTGCTAATGTATAAGCAATGTTACTAAGTGTGCATCGATACTCATCTTCACTTATTTGATTCGCATCATTCAATTGAATCACAATATCTTTCTTCCTATTCTCCCATAAATAATCCGTGATACTGTCAATCGAATCTTCAACACTGCACATTTCCGGATCAATATTAATACTATAAATCTTATTTAACTTTTCAATAAAATGATTTATTTCAACCTTTCCTGCGCCGTATCCTTTTATTTTTTCTGCACAATCAATTTGTTTATCTTCTACACCTAATAATTCAGCAAACTCTCTCAACAACGTTTCCTTAAACTCAGCAAAGAAGAACTTATTATCTTCTTTAGTATTTTTCTTATTCTCTAGCCAATCACTAATAGATTTTACATATAGCTTTAATCTCTGCTCATTTCTTGCAGAAATAATAATAATTACAGGATCATCACTAATTACTTCATCGCGCTTTGTATCCTTTTTCGTATATTCTTCAAGAATAGCATGTGCATTCGTTCCTCCTGCTCCAAACGAACTAATTGCTGCTCTTCTTGGAATTTCAACATGCTCCCCATCAATCATAACTTTGGGTCGATTCCATTTTTCAGTCGTATGTTGAATATAAAAAGGTGAATTTTTAAAGTCAATCTTTGAATTTATTATATCAGAATGAATGGATGGAACTAATGTTTTATTTTTCATTTGCATAATTACTTTTGTAAGTGCGGCAATCCCAGCTGCTGATTCAGAATGTCCAATATTTGATTTTACTGAACCAATTGAACAATATTGTTTACTATCTGTAAATAATTGATATGCTTTAGTGAGTCCCGTTATCTCAATTGGATCTCCCAGAGATGTCCCCGTTCCATGCGCTTCTACATAACTAATAGTTCTAGGATCAATCCCTGTTTTTTTTAATGCCTTTTCAATTACTTTTGCTTGTGCATTCGGATTTGGCACTGTATAGCCATTTGTTTTTCCTCCATGATTTAGTGCTGTTCCCTTAATAACTGCATAGATCTGATCTCCGTCTCTTTCTGCCTCACTTAAAAGTTTTAACAGAATAACACCCACACCTTCACTTGGTACGTATCCATCTCCACCTTCACCAAATGTTTTGCATCTTCCATCTATTGATATGAATTTACCTTGGCTTAACAATAAATACTTATTTGGGTGCAAAATTAAATTCACACCTCCAACTAAAGCCATATGATTCTTTCCTTTTTGAATATCCTCACATGCCAGATGTAATGCAGTAAGCGTAGAGGAACACATCGTATCTATTGATAAGCTTGTTCCGTGCAAATCAAAGTAATAAGAAATACGATTTGCAATTGATGCAAATGATGAATTTAACGCAATCATATTTCCTTTATTACACTCGTCAATTCCATATAGTTGATACCCTCCGTACATTACGCCTACGAATACACCTACATCTTTTCCTGCAAGCCTATCTTTAGGATAACCCGATCCTTCCAGACAGTTCCAAACCGTCTCTAAAAATAAGCGTTCTTGAGGATCCATTAATTCAGCTTCTTTTGGTGATATATTAAAGAATAATGGATCAAACTTATCAACATCCTTAATAAATCCACCCCATTTTGAATATGTTGTTCCTTTATTATTTTTATCTGGATTAAAATACTTGCGATAATCCCAACGTTCTTTTGGAATCTCTTCTATACAATCTTTTCCTTGTTTTAGATTTTCCCAGAACTCTTCAATATTTTCTGCCATTGGGTACTTTCCACTTATTCCGATAATAGCAATATCATCATTGTGATCCACCGACTCCTGATACTCTATTGAATCAATTCTTCCTTTACTTATTCTGATATCTGGTTCAGAATTTTGTTCATCGCTCTGACTATTCTTTTTATTCATCCTAATTAATTCAACTAATTTTTCTCTGTAATCTTCCATGAAATAAGCGCATAGCTTTCGTATATTGCTGTATTCAAATAACAATGAACTCGATAATTTGCCAAATACTTTTTCTAATTCCTCGTTAATATTAATAATAATGAGTGAATCAATTCCATATTTATCAAAATCAACTTCCGGCTTAATTCTTTCAGCAGACACTTTAATTACTTTTGAAATAATATTAATAAAGTATTTTTCAACCCTATTTCTGAATTCATAGAAATCACTCTCTATGTCCTCGTTCTCATTAGAAATATCCTGAGTCCGATTTTCATTGTTTACAACTTTAACGTTGTTTCTAATTGCTTCATTTATGCCATTCATAATCATAAATTGACCTCCTTGTGTATTTAGTAAATACTCAAAGAATTGAAAACCATCACTCGAATCTAACGCTAACATTCCAAGGTGTTGTAAAAGCCTTTTTTTCGTATCATTATCAATTTTCATTCCACCAGTTTCCCATAAAGGCCAATTTATTGAAACTGAAGTTCCCTTTCTCTTACCTCTGTTTACAAGAGATTTTCTCTCTTCCATAAAATAGTCCAAAAAGCTGTTCGCATATGAGTAATCACATTGTCCCACATTTCCAAATACTGATGCAATTGCTGAAAAACAGACAAAAAATTCCAAATTATCTTCTTTCGTTAATTCATCCAGATTAATTACACCTTTTATTTTAGGTTGTATTACACTCAGTATCATATCTTCTGTTTTCTTTATAATCAGTGCATCTCTGATCACACCAGCACTATGTATGATTCCATTAATCTCTCCATACGCACTCCTTATTTTATTTAGTTCCGTTCTGAGCTTACTTCTATCCGTAATGTCCACCTGAATATATTGAACATTAGAACCTTTCGCCTTAATTTTACGGATTCGACTCTTTTTTTCTTCAGATAATGCTGATCTGCCTAATAAACAAATTGTTGATATTTCCTTGCTTGAAATGTATTCTGCAAATAGAAGACCTAAGCCGCCAGCACCCCCACTAATGACATAGACAGAGTTTGCTTTCACCATACTATCATATTGCCTCAGCTTTTCCACTGGGATTTCTTGCATAACTTTCATCATTCGTCTATTATCTGTATATTGAACGTCAAACATAGCACTGCCACTATCATATAAACTGAACTCTTTTTTTATTGCTTTAATCAGATCTGTATTTTCGTCAACCATAACCGATTTCATTACTAAGTTTGGTAATTCAATCTTTACTGACTTGCCATAACCATTAATAGCGTTCCATTTTGCACAACTGTCATTTCCTCTTTTCTGTACCATGTTTACTATCGCAATTTTATTACTGATTAAATATTCCATAAATGCTTTTGTTAGATAATGCATTTGTAATACACAAGACTCTATCTTTTTGTCAAATAAATTGAACTCTTTTTTGTTGTACCATAAATTAATTATATAGATTGATTTCATATTCTTTTTTAAAAGACTGTCTCTTAATCTATTATAATCGTTTTCGCTATTTGGGTTAATCTCATACACATACTCATCCACTTGATGACATTCCTTTGCTGGCATCACCAAATAAATAGAATTACTACTATGCATATTTTGCTTTAACTTAAGATAATTGTTTTTATCTATGTCAAAAACTACGATACTTTTGTTTTTAAATGCTTTTTCTTTATATGTACTCTCCTTCCAGACATTCTTATATGCTACAAGACTACCTTGTTTTTCTGTTTGAATCCCATTGTCATTGTTCTGCTTCTTTATTGGCCTGGACAAAATTCCTCTTAATTCAACTAGCGTTCTACCATACTTGTTCAGAATATTAATATCATATTTCTTTACACCGAATTCTTTACAGCTATCTCTTGAGAATTTTACATGGGCATAGCATTCCTTTTCAATTTTATCATGGATATATATATCTTCGATTTTAAATGGTATATTGCAGACTCCGTTTTCTTTATCAATTAGACTTCCTAGTGCAATGGTACTTTGAAATGCGCCATCTAACAAACCCGGATACAAGACATAAGCTTCTGATTCCTGATAATATGTCTTTTCTATTTCCAATCTAGCCAATACCTCATTATCTGAGCGCCATAGCTTCCTTATTGTTCGAAAGCATTTTCCATAGTTCACAAATGCAGACTCAAATAATCTATAATATGATTCCATATTGGCAATTTCTTCATCGCATTTCTTTTTTATCTCATCAAGATCCTCAATGACAACATCCTCTGAACTATCATCTGTCTCATAGCTTATCTTACCTGTTGCATGTATTATTTTTACATTTTCTCGCTCTTGTGTAGAGATCTCAAATACAACATCCTCATCTTTTTTTGATAAATCAATCCATACATCTAATAAATCCTTCTTAACTTTTATCGGATTCAGCCATATAATATTTTTGATTCCATATACCTTTCGCTTCTCGGATAATTCTGCAGCAGCTCTTATCATTTCAATATAGGCTGCTCCTGGAAATACTCTTTCTCCTTGGATTCTATGATCTCTAAGAACAGTTTCATTTCCTGTTAATGATAATTTAAATCTGGTGTCTTGAAAGGTTGATTCATTACTCGTAAGAAGCGGATGCATAGAAACACTCTCTGATATATAATTCACATTATCAATTTCATCAATCCAATATCTCTCCTTCATAAATACATACGTAGGGAGAGAAATCCTCATACAATCTTCTCCTTCATAAATATTCTCCCAAGGTATATTCTTCCCATCTAGATACAATTCCTTGATTTTCTCTAGACATACTTTTCGTTCTGTGGATTTCACTTTCTCATGCAATTTTTTTAATACATTGTCTATGTCTAGTGGAACGCTTATTAATTCCTCATCCACTTCAATAGATTTGTCTATTTTACCCTCATCTGTTAGTAAATCAGAGAACTGTTTGATCAGCTGTTTCTTCTCGTTGGCGATGACCGCTACTCTGTACTCAAAATGTGCTCTTCCAACATTTAATGTATAACTAATATTATTTAATGACTCTATGCGCTCTTTCCCATTTAACCACTCAAGTAATTGTTGAATCATTCTCTTAAGACTGTCTTTTGTCTTTGCCGATAATGTAAATAATTGATATTCCTGATGATTGCTACACTTACTTTCATATGGCGATTCTTCAATTACCATATGACAATTGGTACCGCTTAGTCCAAAGGAACTGACTGTCGCTAATCGTTTTCCTCCATCTTTTGTGATCCAATTCTTATACTCTGTGTTCACATAGAAAGGACTTCCCTCTAAATGAATATGCTCATTTAATTTATTAAAGTGTAGTGATGGAACCAACTTTTTATGTTTCAAACACAACAATACTTTAATAAGTCCAATTGTCCCTGCTACTGTTAAGCAATGTCCAATATTCGTTTTAGAGGAGCCAATCGCACAATATTTTGTGCGATTGGTATATTTCCTAAATGAATCTGTCAAAGCTGAAACCTCTATTGGATCACCCAACTTAGTGCCTGTCCCATGTGCTTCGACCAAACTAATCTTATCTGGGTTAATACCATATTTTGTATATACTTCTAATTCCAGCCTTTTTTGAGATTTTGCACTAGGTGCAGTAATCCCGTTGGTTTTACCATCCTGGTTTACTCCACTTCCTTTAATTACTCCGTAAATAGAATAGTTTTCACTTACTGCTTTTTTTAAGGACATTAGTACAACTACTGCTGCTGCTTCGCTTAATACAAAACCATCTGCATTATTATCAAAGGTCTTGCATTTACCATCACTTGAAAGCATCTTACTATTGCTTGTCATAAGATTCATATCAGCAGTAGATAATATATTTACTCCTCCGGCTAACGCCATTTCACATTCGCCATTTACAATACTCCTGTACGCCATGTCCGTAGCTACTAAAGAAGACGAACATGCGGTATCAATCGCGATACTAGGTCCAGTCAAATTTAAATAGTAGGAGATCCTGGCACTCAATATAGAATTCTGTCCTCCATTTAATGTAAGTGCATCTAATTTCTGCTTATTATGTCTAAGATTTTGTGAATAGTCTCCTTGCGCAACACCAGCAAAAACACCCACTTTTACTCCTGATAATTTTTCCGGATTAACTCCTGCATCCTCGATCGCTTTCCATGATTCCTCTAAAAATAATCTTTGTTGAGGATCCATAGTATACGCTTCCATTGGAGAAATATTGAAAAACAAAGGATCAAATTTATCATAATCCTCAAGAACTCCACTCCACTTACAAATCGGTCTGCTATTTTTTACCGTATCTTTTGCAAGTTTCCAACGATTCTTTGGCGTCTCTTTTACACTATCCACACCATTTTGCAAGTTACTCCAGAACTCATCAATATCTTTTGCTCCTGGAACTACTGCTGAGATACCAACGACTGCAACATCTGTATTCTTTATATTAACTTTCTTCTTATTCTGTTGTTTTAATAATGCCACTCCCTCTTCAACTGATATCGTTTCATTTTTTATCTTTGAAAGAATGTCACTCTTGTTTAACTCTGTATATTTCATAGCAAATCCTCCAAATACAATTCAACTTCTTTTATATCCATATCACCTTTTTTGAATTTATTCAACACATTTTCCAATTTTTTATCTTTGTTCGTTTCCTGTATTTGTTCTTTATTTACCGAGTGAAACCACGCACTATTCACTTCCGCGGATGCTCCAAAATTTTTGCGTGCAATAGCATTAATATTTTGTTTTTTACTTCCTTTACTCTTAATTTGTTTCTTTATGTATTCTACCAGTTCTTCAAGTGTAGGATGATCATAAACACTAATTGTCTCTTCATTCAGCAAAAATTCCTTATTTATCTTATTTACGATCTCAATTACATTGATGGAATCAAGCCCATAACTATTTAACGACTTTTTCATATCAATATCTTCTTTGTTGATATGTAAAGTATTCCGAAGAATCTCTATTACTCTCAACTGAACGTCATCATGATTATTTTCTCTAACTTTAACTAGATGCTGTTCTGAATTCTTTAATTCTTCCTTTTGCGGACTCTTCAATGTTTTACTGCTAAAAAATTTACTGTAATCATCTGGATCATAATGCTCAATTCTATCGGAATGCTCTCTCTTCTGTTCAGTGCAAATAAACTCAGAAAGAGTTTCAATATTTGGATAATTAAACATGCTTGCTGCATCCATACACAAGTTCCATTGTTCATTCAAATCACGAATAATTTCAACTGCACTAATAGAATCAACTCCTAAATCCCTAAATAGTTGGTTGGTTGAAATATCTTGTATTGGTATATGCAGTTTTTCACTTAAAATACTATATATACTATCTTTAATTTCTGAACTTTTATTGTCTTCTTTGTTTATTTCACTTGTCTCTTGCTTTTTAGCTATCCTAAGCTTTAATTTTTTATTATCATGTTTAATTTTCACTGGCATAGAATCCTTATTCTTTAGTACAAGCTTTCTTTCCGACTTTTTTTCCTCCCTTGCTATTTTTTCAAAATTAGCATTAAAATAATGTTCAATAAGATTTGACACGTCAATTTTTGAAAATACATTATTATGCATCCTTACTTCTGATTCAATAATTTTCGGAATCACTTGCAGTACCCTTAAAGCCAGTTCTTTTTTTAGCTCCACTAAGGTCTCTATTGGTTTCTTTGATAACATTCTTGCAATACTGATTGCCTTTGGTAATACTTCCTCTTGATTCTCAAAAATGAATGAAGCTCCTCTTTTTTGTAACTCTGCTCCAGTAAACGATTTTGCTGTAAACATCATTTCATTTGCAAGAGTACCTCCCAAACGATCCTTAAGAATATACGTACTTCCCACACCTGGTGTAAATCCGTATTTTATAAAGTTTGTACTGTAAATACTCTCTTTAGACATCACTATAATATCCGCAAACATTCCTAACACGAATCCTCCACCTAATGCATGTCCTTGAATAGCTGATATTACAGGAACGTTACATTTCAATAATCCTTTGTATACAAACGACATTTCTGAACAATTTGATTTCCGTGTAGCAATGCTTGTTAATTGTGTATCAGTCCCCCCCATACAGAACAAATTATCATAACCGGTTAATACCACTGCTTTAATATCATCTTGCTTATTAATTTTGTTAATCTTATCCCAAAGTCCTAAATGCATATTCGTTGTAAATAGATTTTTATTTTCTCTATTCTCCATACGAATTACTGCAATATTACCATCAATGATATCCATCTTTACTTCTGATGTTTCATACTCAATCTGTTCCTCACATGCATAACTCTTGACATCCTCTGTACCTTCATTTGCCCTTTCTTCTTTCAAAGACTTTGGTTTGAAACTATTAAACCAATATGATTTATTATCGAATGGATAAGGAGCAAGAGATACTATTCTTAAGTCATTTTTTTGAAGAGGTACCTCATTACTATAAATCTCCCCATTCATAAATGCCTCCACTTGCTTCTTATGGTTCGAAGCCAGATTACAGTTTACAAGATCAAAATCATCACTTGTAAATACACACTCATTAATTGCTTTACCATTACTATAATCCAATAATAATTTTGCTGCTGCTGTTCTATCTGATGCAATAAATGCCAGTTTCTCACTCAAAATGTTGCGTCCAGTTCTTAAAGTAAATGCAATCTGTTTTATTGTAATATCCTTGTGTTTCATAATGTATCTTGCCATTTCCTTTGCATACTTACGGAGTGTTTTTTTATTTTCAGCAGATAGTACAAGCACCTCTTCCTGATTCTCACCACTATTCTCTGCTACCTCCTCCTTATATTCTTCCAGAACAATACTGACGTTAGTTCCTCCGGCTCCAAATCCATTCACAAGGGCCCTTCTTAAATTATCTTCACTTTCATTGACTCCAATTTCTGGTTGTTTCCAGTCTTCCAAAGTTCTTTGAACATAAAATGGTATATCCTCGAAATATATATTGGAATTAAGTTCTTTACAATGCAGCGTGGGTACTAACTTCCTATGCTTCATCTGTAAGAGTACTTTTGTTATACTAGCAATACCAGCTGCTGCCTCTAGGTGTCCAATATTAGATTTTACAGAACCTAAAGAGCACATTCTTTTCTCTCCAATCGAATCATTATTAAATGCCTTCACTAGACCTGCAACTTCTATCGGATCTCCAAGTTTTGTTCCTGTTCCATGCCCTTCAACATAGTTAATCATACTGGATTTAAGATTAGCATTTTTCAATGCATTCTGAACAACCTGTGCTTGTGCATTCGGATTAGGGACTGTATAACCATTCATACTTCCATCATGATTTATAGCAGTTCCTTTTATCACTGCATAAATTCTGTCATGGTCTTTTTTTGCATCAGAAAGTCGCTTTAATACAATAGCACCGACACCTTCTCCCGGAACAAAACCATCAGCATTTTCTCCATACGAATGGCATTTTCCTGTTGGGGATAGCATCCTCATCTGACATAACTGGATATACTTGATTGGATGTAAATACAAATTCACTCCCCCGACAATTGCCATTTCACTTTCGTTTTTAAGTAAGCTTTCACAAGCAAGATGCACTGCTGTCAACGATGATGAGCAAGCTGTATCAACCGTCAAGCTTGGTCCGCTAAAGTCAAATAGATAGGAAACTCTGTTAGCAATCGACCAGTAAAATGTATTTGGTACTACATACGTATTGTTTTTCAAACCACTTGGTCCCCAGAGACTGTAAGTATTCGTAGTTGCTCCAACAAACACACCTATATTTGTGCCACCATTAGCATTTGTATATGTATTCAATCTTTCTTTGTTAATTCCTGCATCTTCCAAGGCTCTGTAAACTTCTTCAATAAATATCCTTTCTTGTGGATCCATTGACTCTGCTTCCTTTGGGGATATTCCAAAGAATAACGGATCGAATTTGTCTACATCTTTGATAAATCCTCCCCATTTACTATACATCTTACCTTCTAAAGCCATATCCAAGTGCTCATCATAATAATCCTCTATAGTCCATCTACTCTTTGGTATCTCAGAGATACAATCTCTCTCTTCCAATAAATTATCCCAATATTGTTCTACATTTTCTGCCATTGCATATTGTCCACTTACGCCGATAATAGCAATTTCTTCACACTTCATATTACTGCTCTTTTTGAAATCTGGAATCTCACTTTCACTACGAGTGTTCATTAAATCTTTTCCTTTGGTTTTAATAAGATATTTTACAAGTTCTGAAATTGTAGAACATTCATATAGTAAAGTTTTAGACAGCTTCCCAAATTTCTTTTCTGAAAGTTCATTAAAATGATTTATCATTATAGAATCAACACCATAATCTCTAAAACTTACTTCTGAATTTATTTGATTTACTGGAATTTCTAAAATTGCTGAAAATATATTTTTTACCTCGTTTTCAACAAAATCATTTATATTATGGTTTGAACTGGTACACTTACTCCCAAGTACTTCATTCACCTCTTGTTGTAAATTAAAACTAATCTCATGTTCGTTTTCTATATTAGTTACACTACATGTTACAAGTTCTGTTTGTAATAGAGTTTCTAGCGAGTCTAGACCAGCTTCCATTGTAATCCCTTTTCCCGTCACCTTTGCTATTGACTCTAGCTGATCCTTACTGATTTTCATACCTCCCTCTAGCCAGAATGGCCAGGCGATTGAAATAGTATGTCCTCTTCTTTTCTCTCTCTTACATAATTCATTACGATAATTTGCAAAATGATTCAAAAATGAGTTCGCATAAGCATAATCACATTGTCCAGCATTTCCCACTTCCCCAACCAGAGAAGAAAACATGACAAAGAAATCTAACGGTTCATCTTTTAATACTTCATCAAGATAAATGGCCCCTTTTATCTTTGGTGCAATTACTTTTTCCATTTCATCAATACGTTTTTGACTAAAGTATTGATCATTAACAATACCTGCGCAATGAATTAAACCCGATATACTTCCATACTTAGATTTTACATTGTTTAACAGCGATTTGATACTATCTTTCTTTGTAACATCTACCTGAAAATATGTCACTTGTGACCCTTTATTTCTCAATAATATCAACTGTTCTTGTTTTTGAGTATCAAGCTCTGATCTTCCAACCAATATTACAGTTGCATGTACACTAGAAACAATTCTATTTGCAATCCGATAACCTAATCCACCGAATCCACCAGTAATTAGATAAACCCCGCCGTCTCTATAAACTTTTTTATTCTTAGTAACAAGAGAGGGGTGTATTCTATCCATTTTACGAATTAGACGAGATCCATTCTGATATGCTACTTCATAATGCCAGTCCATTAAACACTCTTGAACTATGGTTTTACAGTTATAATCCTCTTTATTATATTTTACAACTTTCATATGAATTCCTGGTTCCTCTTTTCCAAGAGATTTCATAAAACCGGATACTGCTCCTCTAAAGGATAATTCACTATTATTATCACTAAGATAATTATATGTAAAATATATTTTATGGTCCTTGTAAATTGATACAAACTTCTTAAATACTGTAAACAAGCTCTTCCAGTCTGTACTTTCCGGTTTTTCCACATGACTGTAACCATCTTCACAATAAATAATAACTTCCGGAATAAAAGCACTTCGATCAAGCCAATCAATTAGTTCCAACCAGCACGTTTCTTCATCCACTTTTAGTAGATATAAATAATCCCTTACTTTTTGAACATAAGGATTAAATGTTACCAATACTACACTACCCTTTAACTCATTTTTCTCAATGTATGTAATCCAGTCACTTTCATTTTCACAAAAGATAATTGTTCTTTTATTTAATTTCATTTCAGATTTATCCTGATATTGACTCGGTACCATTTTTCCACTGTAATAACAAATCTTACAATCTTTATCAACCGTTCTTGTATCTATCCTCAATTCTTTCTTCGGTACCCAATATGATTTTTTCTGAAATGGATATGAAGGCAATGAAATTCGGCATGCATCTGATAAACCATCCCAATTAATTGTCTGACCTGTTACCCATGCATTTGCTATCATTGAATACGTTGCTTCTTTGCTGTTTATTACAACTTTATTATCCTGACCTTTATTACTTACTACACCTGTATACGTATCATTTCCTGCCTTATTATTTTGACAATAATATTCTAGTTTCCGAATGAGATCCTGCATATCTTTAGCAATGATGGCAAGTCTCACTTCCATTGCTTCTCTTCCCACAATAAGGGAATACGAGATATTGTTCAAATTTAATTTCTTCGCTTTATTTTCCTTTAAATAATCATATAAGCTTTTTGCATACTCATTTAATGCTTTATTACTTTTTGCAGATAAAATTATGATTTTTTCCTTATCTAGTTGATCATTTGTTTCCTTATTATCAATATATTCCTCCAGAACCACGTGACTATTAGTACCACCAAACCCGAAAGAACTTACACCTGCTCTATATGGGAGAATGACGCCACTTTCGTCAATATTATGTTGCCAGTCCCTTGAATCATTTACAAAATAGAACGGAGAATTTTCAATATTAATATACTTATTTTGATTTTTTAAATGTAGACTTTTTACCATCTTTCCATACTTCATCATCATAAGAATTTTAATGACTCCTGCTATTCCGGATGCTGATTCAAGATGGCCAATGTTGGTTTTTACTGATCCTATTCCACAATAATTTGTTTTGCTATACTTTCCATCTTCAAATGCTTTCTTTAATGATTCTATTTCTATTGGATCTCCTAAACTGGTTCCGGTACCGTGCGCTTCAATATAGGAAACTGTCGAGATGTCCACATTTGCTCTCTTATACGCCTTTTTAATTACGGCTGTCTGAGCTTTCACATTAGGGGCAGTCAGAGAATTAGCATATCCACCATGATTAACCGCTACTCCTTTAATAACCCCATATATATTATCATTATCCTCTACTGCCTTCTTAAGTGGTTTTAGCAGAACAACACCTACTCCCTCACCTCTTACATAACCATCCGCGCTATCATCAAATGTTTTACATTTTCCTTCTTTTGAAAGCATGCCTGCATTGCCAAATGCAATATAGTTTCGTGGAGTACAATTCACATTTACACCTGCAACAAATGCTAGAGAACAATCTCCCGACTTCATAGCATTAACTGCCTGATACATTGCCACTAACGAGCTGGAACATGCTGTATCTATTGCAATACTTGGTCCATGTATATTAAGTAGATAAGATACTCGATTTGGTAATATTGAAAAATAAGTACCTGTTGAAGTATAAGCATCAAATTTGATATCCTGCTCAATAAGCAACTGGTTATAATCGCTATTACACACTCCAACAAACATCCCAGTATCAGTTTCCTCTATATCCGATATCTTGTAATCTGCATCCTCAAGGGTATGCCACACCTCTTCAAGAAGTAACCTCTGTTGTGGATCCATTAATGAAGCTTCATGTGGAGATATTTTAAAGAACTCAGCATCGAATTGGTTGATATCCTTCAGAAATCCTCCCCATTTAGAGTATGTCTTATTTTTATCTGTAAGTGGATCCCCTTCTAATTCCTTCCAATTCCATCGCTCCTTTGGAATTTCTACAACGGAATCTACTCCTTTCAAAAGATTTTCATAAAATTCCTCTACATTTGATGCTTTCGGAAATCTTGCACTTACACCAATAATCGCAATATCATTTTCATAATCATTGCTTTCAAATGTACTTTCACTATTACTTTTAACAGAGGCTGACTTTTCATCTATGTATTTTACTACCTCATCTAATGTCCTATGCTGCTCAAACTCTTTCTCATTCATCCACATATTATATTGAATATTTATACTTTCAGCAAATTGTTTAAATAACACTGGATCCATACCAAATTCTATTAAATCTGTACTGCCATCTATTTCAGTTTCTTCTACTTTCAGAATATTGGAAAGAATTTTACTTACTACTTTATATATATCGCTAGATTTCCTTTGAGGTTCCTCAACCAACATAATTGTCGATAGATCAAAATTATCTTTTAAATATTCTGACAATTCTACGATTGTACTATATTCGTAGAAAATAGTCGGACTAATTGAAGCATGAAGTAACTCACTAATCCGTTCCGAAAAATTAGACAACATGATTGATTCTAATCCATACTCTCTTAAATCTGTATGATCATCAAGTTCGTCCTGCGATACTTGAATTACATCTGATAATAAGGAGAGTAATTTCAGCTTTAATAATTCCATAATCTTATTTTCAGCTTTCTTTATTTGTTTTTCTTCATCCTTCTCTATCTTATCAAGCTCTTCAGCATGAATTGTGTTGTCAAATGCATCTGAATTATCTGATACAATATATTGCCCACTATCTTGCTTCATAATTGTTTCTAACCCTTTCATTGCAGCTTTATCATCAATTGTACCAAACCTCTTTTTGAAATTTTGTTCAATTGACTTAGCTCTTCCCATTCCACCGTTCGTCCATAATGTCCAGTTAATTCCTATAGACTTTCCATGAAACTTGTTCTTTTGACGATACTGGATCAATGCATCTAAAAAACTATTTGCTGCAGCATAATCTGCCTGTCCAGAATTACCCACAATTGATACAATAGATGAAAATACAATAAAGAAATCTAATGCTTCGTCCTTTGTCAGTTCATTTAAATAATATGCACCTAATATTTTGGGTGAAAGAACCTTCTTAAATGAATCTAACTGTTTATTTATTAAATATTGATCCTCTACAATTCCAGCCGCGTGAATAATACCATGGATACTTCCATACTCCTGTTTAATCTCATCTATACAGTTTTTAATGCTAGAATAATCTGATATATTGCAGGAATAATACTCTATCTTGCTTTCTCTAATTAAACAATCTGCTATATCATTTAGTTCTTCTCTTTTCTTCCGTCCAATGACGATGATATGGGAATTGGTATTTTTCGTAATCTTGCTAATAATTTTACGTCCTATCCCTCCCATACCACCAACAATAATATATTGCTTGTTATCCTCAAAAACAGTTTTTTCACATTCAGACTTTATCTCTTTAGATTGCACCTTCTGTACAAAACGTGATCCATTACGGTACCCTATTAGTAATTTCTGGTTGTTTGACATCTCAGCTTTCAATAAAGAAATTATATACTTTTGCTCCATTGAAGTTTCATCTAAGTCAATTATTTTCATGCAATAACGATTCATCTCTTTCATTAAACTACGGGAGAAACCGTTTAATGCACCATATGCATAATTAATACCTTTATCCTGTTCAACAATAGCATAACAGTCTTTTGTAACAGACATAATTCTTATTTTTGCCTTGTCTAATTTTAGAAGAGATCCCTTGAATATTTTATATAAAGCCACAACTCCGTTTTCAATTTCTTGTTCAATTCCACTTTCTTTAACAGAATTCAATGACCATAAGTAATAAATATCATAACTTTTACTTTGATTCTGTTTATTAATTAAATCAAATACTTTATAATAGTCTTCTCCTTTTTTTACAACAATTATATTATTATATAATTCAGAGATTTCTTGATGGAACCTATTCGAAAACTTATCATCATTTAAAAAAGTAATAGCAACGATCCCCTCTTCTTTGGTTGGCTTCATGTTAATCCATTCTTTTACCCAGACTGTTTCATAAAAATTCAACTTTTTCTCTTCTATAAAATGCTCCTCAGGCCTCTTAAACAACATATCCCTTATCTCTAAAATCAACTCACCTTTTTCATCATACACTGATGCACTTGCCATAATATCAGATCCAAATACACGTATTTTCCCCGCATCTACATAAACATAACAAGTATTTTTAAGCTCTTTTCTCACTTTTATTTCAGATATAAGAAATGGGATTAGCAATTTTGTCACTTCCCTATTATTTTGATAGTATGTATATAAGATACTCTGGAAAACACCATCCAAAAGATATTCACTAACTGTTTTGAATTGAGATTCTGCTCCCACCTGCAATTTATAAATATATTTTCTATTATTAATTCCCAGTTTTTTAATGACCTGAAGACTCTTTTTATAGTCATATCCTCGTTGTAAAAAAAAGTTATAACATTCTGTTGTATCTATCTTTCTGCCATTCATTGGTATCTGAACTTGCTCCACTGATTCCATTTTCTGTACAGTTTTAAAATTGCCGGTAAATATTTTTTCTTTATCTTTTGTAATAAAAAAATTACCTTTATTCTTATCAATATTAACTATATACTCTCCTTTTCTGGCAACGTTTAGAAAAGATATACTAACCATCTCATATTGTTTTTGCCCCAGCATACTTGTTAAACAATCATGGACTATACTAACCATTGCAGCTCCCGGAACAATATTATTGTTTTCTATCTTATGATCTTCTAATGCTTGATAATTGTCCTTTATATTCCATGTATACTGAAAGATACCATTCTCTTTAACATTTACAGTAGTATCTTCTTTTACTTTAGTTATTTTTTCTGTATTAGAAGACAACCAATAATATTTCTGATCAAAGCAATATGTTGGAAGAGCAATCTTTTTATATTTAACTTCTGAAAATACTTTCCTCCAGTCCACATCAAATCCTTGAAGCCATGCGTATTCCAGCATGTTCAATATATTTCCGAAGGAAATAGTTGCCAAATCAGGATCTTCTATATGTATAACAGAACATTGATCAATCCATTCCTGTAACGATGGTATTTCACTTAGATTCGTATTAAATTTCTGTAATATTTTATACTTACCATTGGATGCGTTCAGCTTTTTTTGGTGATATTTGATTCTGCTTACTATATCTTCAAAAATAATATTCTGATTACAGATCAGATTGCTTACTGTTTGTTTTGTCAAAATTTCATCTGTAATCAAGTCTAATATTTCATAGAACTTTTCATTTTTTACAAGCCGAACTTCTTTAAGGCTCCACTTTAAATTTACCCTTCTTAACGAATTTGCCACAATTATTGCAAGTAATACTCTTTTTTTCTGTAAACTTTTCTCGTCTAAAACATCTACTCTATTCATCAAAGCTTCTTCAATTGACTGTCCAAAAATTGTATTAAATGCCACTTCCCATTCTCCTACAAATTTTTTGAACGTATATTGATTACAGATTAATTCTCTTCCTTTATCTAAATATGCCTCAATCTCTTCACCCATCTCAATATCTGCTACATATTGTAAATATTCCATGTTTATATTTAATGGATAAATATATTTTCTGCTATTACTATCATAATAATTAATTCTAGGGCGACTCATTTTGCAATCATCAAATTTTTTATTGTTCGCTATACAAGCCATTGCATCTTCTATAGAGAGTATCCCTGCATACACCATACTTAAAAGTGTCGCATTCCCACTTCCGTTGATATATTCGATTCTCATTCCATAATCAGACAGTGTTCGTAAAATTGCCAGATTCATAACCAACGAAAAAACTTTTACTTGTTTTTCATTCCACTTATTTTTTTCAAATTCTGTAATTTTATCCGGAATCATCTTCTCTATATAATTCTTAACTTTCGGGAATCGTTCACAATCATTTTTCACTTCAACATATCCTATATATTCTCGATTGCGGGAAATATTAATTCCATTATTAACTTTCTTTATTTTTATATTATCCTCCAACGAATTTAAGAATTTAATGATATCTTCTTTCTTTTCTACGATTCTTCCACAACGATACTTAAAACTTTCTCTTCCTTTCAGAAGATTCAAACATAAAGTACTTAACTTTTCTGTCGCAAATTCTTCTGTATTTATATACCTCTTCCATTGTTCTAATTGCCTCTTCAAGCTTTTACTGCTCTTTGCCGATAGATTAAAAATATAAAAAACGCTTTGTTCCTCTTCTTCATTCTCTTGCTTCGAATCTGTTTTTTTTTCGTATTCCTCTAAAAGAATATGTGCATTTGTTCCACCAAAACCAAAAGAACTTACACCAGCTCGACGTGGTTCTCCTTCAATTTCTTTCTTCCAGTCCATCAATTTCCATGCCGGTTCTAATGCAAGATTATCAAAATCAATAACAGGATTAACCTGTTCCAAATTTATTGTCGGAGGGATCTCTTTATTCTGAAACATAAGAAGTACTTTTGCAACACTGGCAATCCCAGCTGCCGATTCCAGATGCCCAATATTTGTTTTTACTGATCCAATCTTACAAAATTTCTTTTTATCAGTGACATCGTTAAATACATTATTTAGAGCCTCTAATTCAATCGGATCACCTAATGAGGTTCCTGTACCATGTGCCTCAATATAGTTAATCGTTCTAAGATCAACATCAGCCTCCTCATATGCCCATTTAATCACCTCCATTTGTGACTCAACATTAGGTGCTGTCAATGTATAGCCTCTTCCCGTATGTCCTATTGCAGAACCGATAATCACTCCATATATATGATTTCCGTCACGTTCTGCATCTTCTAATCTTTGTAATAAGAATACACCAGCTCCATCTCCTGGAACATAGCCATTCGCATTTTTATCAAAAGTCCTACATTGTCCGTCTGGACTTAACATCCTATACTTAGAAAATGCAATATATTTGTACGGATCAATATTTAAGTTCACACCTGAAGCCAATGCATACTGACATTCACCAGCTTGTAACCCCCTCACAGCCTGAATAATAGAAACCAATCCGGATGAACAAGCTGTATTAATTGCCATACTCGGACCATTGAAATCAAACTGGTATGAAATACGGTTTGCGATGTGGTTTTCAAAATTATTAATTCCCTCATAATAATCAACCACACGATTTGATTCAACGATTTTATTTTTATAATCCATATTAAAAATCCCAGTATATACACCTGTCCTACCTGCTTGTAATTCCTCTATTGATACTGCTGCATCCTCAATACATTTCCAAGTCTCTTCAAGTAATATTCTTTGCTGCGGATCCATACTACAAGCCTCTCTTGGCAATATATTGAAAAAGAGAGTATCAAAAAGCGCAATATCATCAAGTATACCGCACCATTTGCTTATACTCTTATTGCTCTCATTGATATTCTCTGAATAATACTGCTCTATATTCCATCTATCGCTTGGAATTTCTTTTACTGAGTTTTTTCCAGCTCTAAGATTTTGCCAAAACTCATTATAGTTATTTGCATCTGGAAAACGCGTAGACATTCCAATAATAGCTATTTTATTTTTACTCTCTCTTTTTTCTAGCATTCTATAACCTCATATATTTACATTTTAGCAAGTCTGCATAGCACTAATTTTTTTCCCAAGGAAACTTTTTGTGTGTTACAAAGTTATAAATATTCTCTTTTACCTGTGGTTGTGACACCAATGTATAGGTCTGATTAACAGCCATCCTTTCCATATTTTCATCAATAATCCACAACTTACGAAAATAACTTTTCATATTTTCTATTGTCTTTTCTTCCATCCTGGATATTTTCTGATAATACTTTAATATGACATGATCCATATTATTAGAAATCTCATCAACAAGATTCATATCTTTTGCTTCTTCCACACTAATCCGAATTGTGGTTAAAGTCATAAAATATGCTTTCTGGACTCCAACTTTTCTGATCAAATATGGTAGTACCATTGCTGGCAGAAGTCCCCAAAGTGCTTCTGATAAACCAAATTCTGCTTTGCTTGTAGCAATTACCAAATCACTACAAGCAACTAAACCAACACCGCCAGCTAAGACCTGACCATCAACACATGAAATAACAACTTTGGAAAATAAGGTTATTCTTCGTAAAGTATCCATATACATCTGAGTCATAACTAAATCTTTTTGACTACTCTCAGAAGATTCTTTTTCTTTTATAGATGCAACTTCCTGAAAATCCATCCCACTGCAAAATACACCATTTTTTCCTTGTAAAAGAACGATCTTAATTTCAAGGTCCTCCTTTGCATAATCTAATGCAGTATTTAGTTCTTGAAGAAACTCACAATTAATACTATTTCTTGCTTCTGTACGATTGAATGTAATCTGTAATATTGCATTCTTTTTTTCAACAATCAGCGTTCTATATTCCATCTTATACACCTTGGTTAGCTCCATTTATACTCTCTATGATAATCAGACACTCTGTCCAAAACTAAATAATTTTTTCCTTTAAAGAAGTGATTATATATTTTTATAAATTTACTATACTCTACTTCCTTGTCTTTAATACCAAATAACCATTCTGCATTCTCATCAATGACACGATCATATTCATCGATAGTTAATTTGTATCTAATATTCAGATGTTCTCCAATTTTCATTTTAGCCAATTGTTCTCTAGAGCACTCTGTAAGTGTACCACTGTAAAATTCTGAGGAACATCCAGATCCATAAGAAAAGATACCTATGCGCTCATTTCCTTTTATATCACCATAATCAATCAATCCGCATAATGCCAAATAAGTAGTTGCTGAATAAACATTACCAACCTGAACACAATATTCTAATGATGGTTGTACACGTTTTAAGAAATCTGCATTTGCCTCACTTGGGCCTACCTTAAATAATTCTCTCATAAGCTTTCTATGAGCTCCCTTAACCATACCTGCAAATGGTGTATGGAATACCAAATAATCAAATGTTTTGATGAAATCTACATCTTCTACTTTTTCTGCATACTTCTTGTAGCTATTACTAAAACAGTCCAGATAAGACAGCAATGATAAATCTGCATCACCTGTTTCAATATCCGGTAAGGGCCTGCATGTGTCCATTACTTCATAAGAGTATTGTCCTGATGCACCAAAATCAAGTTCTAAAACTTTTGGGTTTTCACTAACAAGCATGGCTATAGCCCCTACTGCCTGAGATGCTTCCGCATATGTGTATCTTGCAGCTGCACGTGCAACATCTGTAGCAATTACTAAAGCCCTTGCTCCAGGAGATACCTGCGAAGCAACAAAACAACTCGCCATATGGAACGCCGCTGTACCACCATAACAAGCTTGTTTAATCTCGAATAATCGACAACTTTTACTTAATCCTAAATAATCGTGAATGTATGTACTTAATGATTTTCCAAAATCTAATCCTGATTCACTTGATGTAATCACTAGTTCAATACTATTTTTCTCTTCTTTAGACAATAAATCAATAATAGGCTTAGCAGCATTTACACCATTCGTTACAGCATCTTCCCAAGGAAGACCAACTGATTTTTTTTTCATCATAAGATTATCAAAACGATCCAAATTTAGATCTCTCGCTTCAAAAATATCCCTAACGTCAATACAAGCAGCTCCTCCATAAAAATTAATTGCTTCAATTCCTACACTCATCTTATTCCTCTCTCTTTTTTCTAATTACTATTGATGTATTGATCCCCGCAAACCCAAATGAATTACTCATAGCATATTGGGAAACATATGCTGTACTATCTTTACCACAGAAATCAATGTTACATACAGAAGTTTTGTTCAAATTTCTATTTCCATGCAAAAATCCTTCCCTTTGTTGAATAATTGTTGCCACAGCCTCAATAACACCTACAGAGTACAAGCAATGTCCAATCAATCCCTTGGTTGAATTTACTTTAATATTATCCAATTCATTTTCAAATACTTTTTCGATTGCTTCCATTTCTACCTGATCACCTAACGGAGTAGAAGTGCCATGCGCATTAATATAATCAATTTCTTTCTTCTCAATGCCAGCATCTTTTATCGCCTGTTCCATACTCTTAACTTCACCACTTACCCTTGCATCGGATAAATGGTTTCCATCAAGGACAATTGTACCAGCCAATAGTTCAGCAATCGTATTTGCACCTCTTGCTTTTACACTTTTCTCATTTTCAAGTATGATACATGCTGCACCCTGACCATAAATAAAACCAGAATGATTTTTATCAAATGGACATGATGCTTTTTCAGGGTTCTCTTTATATCTCTCTCCGCCAATAACTCCAAGATTTTTAAATGCTTGGAATTCTACAGGTGATAACTCTGCTAATGCACCAACAACAATGCAAACATCAACAATGCCCATCTTAATCAAGCGATATCCATTTATAATGGCGACATTTCCACTAGCTGATGCACCACCTACTGTATATCCTTCACCTTGAATTCCAAAGATATCACTAATAATGCCTAACTGATTAGTATCCATAAACTGAAGTGCGTAGCTAGGGGATACATACTCTGGTGTCATCTTATACTTTTCAGACATTTTAAAATTCATATCTTGTGAAATATTACTTCCGCCAATCACTATACCGATACGTTCTGAAGGCACCGGATTCAAATTAAGTTTTGCATCCTCCCATGCCTGCATACAAGAAGCAATTGATGTCTCAACCGATAGTGAAGCTTTTCGAGAATATTTTTTTGCTTTTATGGCAATATCCGGCATATATTCACTATATTTTTTTATGTATTCTACCATTGAAAAATCTTTTAAGTAAGCTCCTACTTGAATTACTGATTTTTCATTTTCTACTTTACTAAATCCATGTATTCCCTTACGCAATGCATCTGTGAATTCCGGCACATCTTTTGCAACCGAATTGACAACTCCCATACCTGTTATGCTAACTTTACCAACTTCCATATTATTGACCTACTAATTTTGAATACATAACATCTATAATTTCCTCTATGTTTTTCAAGCCTCCGAATTCAACCATTGGTACTTTTAACGAAATCTTCTCCATTGTATCAACAATAATATCCATTCTATCAATGGAATTTGCACCTAGTGATTTTAAACTATCTGTAATAACGATATCCCTTCCTTCTAACTCTGGCAGATATTCATAGATAAGTTCTTTCATTACTTTAAAAATTTCTTTTTTACTCATAATATTATATTTCCTCATTTAATATTCTTTTTGATTGACTTTCTAATAGTTCCATTGCTTCTTCTAATAACTTAATTGCTATTTTATCAACGTGTCGATTTTTCCAACTCTCAAGCTCAGTACCCTTTACCCATTGATTGAATGCCCCTAATGCTGGCCCGCAATGTACTTGGTAATCAACCTTTAACTTATCATCACCATGCAATGCTAATTGTGTGGTATATCTAAAATACCATTTAAAAATAAGAGCCATTTTATATTTTGGGTCTCTTTCTGCTTTCTCTATTTTTAATGAGTTTGTATATTTCTTTACTTCACTATAAACCTCTTCAAAACTCCTCTTGAAATACTTCTTTTGAATTCGTTCCTGTGTATCGAAATCAATTTCTGAAATAGAATTGTGGTTTTTATACAGCTCATATAATTTATTAGCTCTAGCAGGAAAGAATACCCCCCTCTTAAGTACCTGAACAATTGCTCCCATCTCAAACATATCACCAGCTGGTGCATACGCTGTATCTTGAATATTGATCTTTTCCAGCATATCCTTTACAACTTCACTTGTCCCTGCTTCTACTGTACATTGATTAATTGAACCAGTAACAACAAAATCAGCTCCCATAAGAAAAGCAGATGCAACTGCTGCTGGTGTCCCAATTCCACCAGCTAATCCAACTCGTACTCTATTTTTATAACTGTTTTTCTTTGCTATCTCATCTCTTAACTTTTGTATTGTCGGTAAAATTACATATCCAACACCTTGATCCGTATGGCCTCCTGAATCTGCTTCTACACATATATCGTCAGCCATGGATATATATACAGCAAGTTCAGCTTCCTCTTTTGTAATTTCCCCATTTTCCAAAAGCTTTTTGACAATACGTTCCGGTGGTGCACTAAGAAATTGCTCTGCAATCTCTGGTCTTGACACCTTAGCAATAATTCTATGTTTAATAATAATGTTTCCAGTATCATCTTTGGTTATACCATTAATTCGTAGTTTAACCAGTGCCAATGTCATACTCATATATGCTGAAGCTTCAAAGTTTCTAATATCGTATTTTATATACAACTTAATTAATTCATCTTCCTTTTCAGGATTATGAGCATTACACAATAAATTCATTCCATAGGCTTCACCATGAAGTAATTCTGCTTGAATATATTGAATAGACTCTTCTATCTCATCTATGGGAAGTCCACCTGTTCCTAAAAATGCCATAAAACCTGCCTTACCCATTGCGACAACTAACTCTTTTGAAGAAACACCTCGATACATTGCTCCTGCAATATAAGCATAATTTAAGTTATAATTCTTTTTGAATTGTTCGGAACCAAATTTTTCAGCTAAATTAACTGTTGTTTCTCCTGACTTTTGAACTGTTGCTTCCTCATCATTTACAATCAAAGGAGTTGACTTCTCTTTTATTTGGCGAATCATGCTTGTAAGAACATTACTAGGTCCCACTTGAACAATATCTTCGACTCCCTTTCCCATAAGATATCTTATAGTCTCTACCCATTTGACAGAATTATACATCTGCTTCACGAGTACGTTTTTTATCTGATTATTCTTATATGGTCTGGCTTTTAAATTAGAAATAACAGGTATCTCAAAATCATTAAACGTAAACTGAGATATATATGTATCAAATTCCTTAGCTACTTTCTTCATATAACGCGAATGAAAAGCTCCACTTACATTTAAAAGCACATAATTACTTGCTCCCTCAAACATAAATACCTGTTTTGCATCTTCAATATCTTTTTTATATCCCGAAATTACGATTTGCGATGGCGTATTGATATTGGCCAAATCAATCATATTTAAATGATTTTTTTCTAATACTCTTTTTACTTCATCCTCGCTCATTCCAACAACAGCGGCCATTCCACCATCTGAAACCTGAGCCATGAGTTGACTTCTTTTTTTAATCAACTTTAACCCTGTAGCAAAATCAAATACTCCTGCTGCAAAAAGTGCTACATATTCACCTAAACTATGTCCGGCTATATAATCTGGTTTTACATTCTCTTCCTTAATTTTTTTCAGATACGATAATGCTTCAACAACATACAATGCAGGCTGTGTATACTGCGTGTTATCCAACTTCTCTTCTTTATCCTCCAGACATAATTCTTTTATGGAATATCCAAGAACTTGATCTGACCGCTCTACTAACTCAGGAAATTCATCAAACAGTTCTTCTCCCATTCCTTTTTTTTGTGAACCTTGTCCTGGGAATACATAAGCTTTCATCTATTCTTTCTCCTTTTTATTTAATAAAGTTATGTCAAATAAAATAACAAGATTTTGTCTTTAGCTGTATTTTCACATAACTTACTTGATACTACCCTAATAAAACAATAAAACGTTTCCTGAAAATTATATCACCTCCTGAGGTTGAAAGTTTTCTGTCTAACTTTGGAAGTGCTGTTTAAATCATCCATTAGTCTCTTCAAATTCTCATTTTCCGTATTGTACATATTGATAATGGAGTAACTCTTATGTTTTGATCCTTCTCCGCGTTTAACAAAGTTAGATAGTGTACCATTGGGACCCAAATCAATATATACAGGATTCATGTTTTTCTCAATACTTTTGATCATTTGCTGAAATAGCATCGGTTTTCTTAGGACATCCCATATATAAGAATGCGGAATTTCTTTTATGATTCTTCCATATGCACAAGAACCAATTGGAACTTTCAACTGCCATGGATTTAATTTATTCTTTGCTTCATTTCTTATCTCTTCAATCATCTTAGAGTGAAAAGCATACTTCACCGGAAGTCGCTGAAATATAATTCGATTTTGCTTAAGATAATCAATTACGTTTCCTAGTGATTTGTTACTGCCTGAAATCACAAAATTGTTATCATAATTTATTCCCGCGATTTCGCAATCACCAAAGATTTCTCTTTTATCAAAATACATATTACTGTTATCCAGAATCGAAACCATTCCACCTTTTTGACACTTTTCTGCTACCTTTCTGACAATTTCAAATAGCACTTTTATTACATCCTTCAAGTTATTATTATGCGAAAGTGCTACTGCCACAAACTCTCCCATACTTGAACCTACAATATAATCCGGATAAATACCTTGGTCTATCAGGAGTTTACCAAGCGAATACTGACAAATCATTAATGCTAGACTACTTAACTGTAAATCATCACAGGATACTGATAATTTCTTTGATTTATCAAACAAATAAGTTAATACACTATAACCAGTTATCTCATAGCAATGCTCATCCAATTCATCTAGGTAATTCCTATAATTGACATTTTCCTCATACAATTGATAAGTCATATTAAAATATTGGGAACCCTGTCCCGAACAAAGAAAAACAATCGAAAATCTCATTTTTTTCCATCACACCTCACAGAATTCATATAAATTTAAATAAATTATCTTGTCCTTTTCTATTTCTGAACTCAATAAATTTATTTATATCCTCTATCTGAAAATATATATTATGATCCATCACTTCGCTTAGGATCTCACCTGGTTGCTTTCCATAAGAATGGCCTGCATATATTCGCACATTAGGTGACACTATCTCCTTCACTTTCTGCAAGCTATAATACATATCACAGGCATTTGCACCTGGTCCCTTGCACATCCCACACCCTTCTGAAAAAATCGTATCCCCTGTAAAAAGACTCTCCTCTAACAAGTAGCACATTGAACCTTTCGTATGACCTGGGGTTAATATACAAGTTACATTTGTTTCTCCAATTCTTATCATATTCATATCATGAAGTCTAATAAGATTACGAGAAAAAAAATTGTAATAGGAGCATTCAACATCTGACATATATACTTTGGCATTTTGATATCTTTGTAATAACGCATCTGTCATGTATACATGATCAATATGAGAGTGAGTTAATAGTATTGCATCAACTTCAACCTTTAACTTATCAAGTAAGTTAAATACAGTGACAGTATTCCAAGAAGGATCAACAATAGCTGTTTTCTTTGTATATTTATCTATTATTAGATATATATAATTAATAAAACCGAACTGTTGTACCTTGAGCTGATAAACTTCATACGTTAACATTTATAAGTTTCTCCATTTTTGTAACTGCTCTAATGTAAGAATTTTAACTTGACTATTTATCCTATCATTCCACTGTGATTTGACACATAATGATATAACGTGTCGTCCATCTAACTGTCCTGTTGTAAAGACTAAACTACAATCCCTTTCCCCTTTTAGATAAAACTGAATGCCATCCTCATTAAATTGAAACAGAAAACTGTCGAATGGTATACTTAATCCTTTTCCTATATATTTCACATAACTTTCTTTTAATGTCCATATCTTATAAAATGTCTTTATCCTTTGATCCAAAGGCTGCATAAATATAAAATCATGTTCTTCTTTCGTAAAAATTCTATTGAATAAGTTCATCTTCTTATCCTTAATCTCTTCAACATCTAGTCCAATTGGAGTATCTCCTAACCCACATAACACCCAATTCCCTGAGTGCGATAAATTGAAATAAAGACCTTTTTGGTTCACTAAATAAGGTTTTCCATATTTCGATTGTCCAAACTCTATATATGTACTATTTAAACCATACTGCTCCCACAATGCATATTTCAATATAATCTCAGCAAATAGACTATGTACTTTATCCTTTTGAAAATAAAATCTATTTATCTTTACTTTTCTCTCTGCTGAAACTATATTAAGAAACTCTTTTACCTCATTTATGTTCACAATTTTCTTTGTATTAATTGCATATTGGTATATCATTTCCACTTAATCTCCAAATGTATATAATCAGATTTTGTATTTAATGTCACTTACTGACCTAAGGTTCTACTTCACGATTTCATGGACTCAAAAATAAGTAGAAGTTGTCTTTTTAGCTTCAGATATATTCTCTCTAGGCGATATTCAAATAGAAGAAAATATATTTAACAGTCTCTTTTTTTAATCATTTTCTAGATAATCCAAATTTCTCAAAATACATTGGATGGGGATGTCCTACTGCTTGCTAAACGATCCGAAATAACTGTCTCAATATAACCCTAATAAAACTATCGACAAAAACTTGAACCTTAATTATAATGATAGAGATTTTCATTACGGATTGCTATCTAAGCTAAACTTGTAGAATTAAGGGAAGCAAAATTTGAACACTAGAAATTTTACAATGTTGTATATTTCTGCGTTCTGTTAGTACTTTTTGAACACAGCTTTTATAACATCACATAATAAACGCCATTATGATGTATTGCAAGTAGTGAAAATTGTTGCATATTTCTCCTTGTCTCCTCTTCTACAATAAATGTTCTTGGATACTTACTCCCCTATCACATAATCATTTGACTTACTGCCAAAGATTATTTGTTGGATAAATTCTGCCCATCGTTCAAATCTCATATGATATGATTTTCAAAGTAAAACATCACGATCCAGTCGTTCTCTTACAGTATAGTGAGGATGAAAGTTAGTAAATGAACTATCACATGATTAATTTAAAATAGTTTATCATAACCAATTTTTATATTAGGGAAGTAACTTGTAACAGCAGCAAATAATGGCTGAAGTTCTTCATCTGTTTTCTTACCGCGATTGCAAATAAATAGACTAACTTTCTTATTATCCATTTTGACTGCAACGAGAAAAGATTGTTGATTGACAGCAATAAAAGAACGTCTGGTCTTAACAATGCGATGGTAAAGTTGCACAACTTGATGCAGATCTACAAGAGCAAATCCTCTATGATAAGTTATAAGATGATTTTTATAAATAATAATTTTAAGCTTATCATCATGATAAAGCGATTCAGAGATGAGAGGGTCTAAATTACCATTTAATTCAGGATAAGCAGCATAAAGCTCATCATAAGCTCGATTAACCTTATATCTAACATAGAAAGCGATACCTATAAAAAGCAAGCCAAGCAAACCTAAGAGGCCACATACAATTGGTAGGCTAGTCTGATCAGATTTTATATCATAGAGAGAAACATAAGTATAAAATGAAAAATATTTGTTCAACTCAGGCTGTGATCGTAAAATACCAATCATTGCACCAGAATAATTTCGAATAACATGGCTGGTACTTCTATGGGTGTTATAATACTTCACTGCAATGCGTTTAGGATGCTGTCTTAGTGAACTGCCAGCTTTTAATAATCTAGCAATATCCTTATCCTCTTCTTTAGATTCTAAACCAACATAACCATTGTCTTTATATTTCACAAGCCAAATAACTGTCTTGTGACCATCAATATCTGCTATAGGTTTGGAATAAATATCACGAATTTCAAGCGTCACCTTGTCTCCCGAAGAGGCCTTTGTAGACTCGCCGTTATAAGAAACTGCTTGACTATTGTTCTTATAAGAAACTGCTAGAAAAATCCCTACGGCTCCAATGATAAAGAAAATTCCAAAAACAAGATATAAAACAAACCCTTTATTACGGTTTTCCTTTAACATAAACAACCTCCACTTTTTGCTTATCACTACTTTTTCAGTATAACATACGCTTTTTAAAAGACAGCCTTTGTCATTAAATCTTAAAAAGAATTCAATAATCGTTGTAAATACAAAATGAGAGTCACAACAAATCAGTAGCTCAAGAAGAAGTTGATTTGTTGTGACTCTCACCTAATTTTAGATATTGATAAAGACAGCCAAGTCAGTACCATTAAAATTTACTAATTAGCAAATTATTTAATTACTCAGCATCGTATTCTTAAATGAAAGAATCATTGACAGATTTTATTTAACTTGTTCAAAATGCAAGTGTACATTAATATGATCATCGTAACCATTGCGCTCAAGATCACGTTGAAGGCGGTAAGAAATATAATGCTCGGCAATTGTGATATAACCGGCATCAAGCAAACGATGTTCCACTTGTGATTGAATCATGCTAATTGTGGGCCGTTCAGTCTGTGCCTCTTCTAAATCAACAACAACCTTTTTGGTAACTTGTGCCAAATCTTGACGCAAGGCATCATCTAATACATAAACTGTTTGTGCTGCACCAAGAATAGCTTGATATATCTTATCAGGATCAAAATCAACAACTTGACCACTACGTTTGATAACTTGCATAAGAACCTCTTTTCTAAATGTTACTAACATCTTTCATTACTATTATTATCTAAATTGTCGGATTAATTGTCAAGTTTTTTATCTTAATCTATTACTTTTTGACTGATATAAATACAATAGAAAATCGATCATATTATAAAGGCTTTTTTAAATGATTCCTCAATAATGAAAATTCTCTACTTCATCACTATCGCTGAGATTTTCAATATCCTAAATAACTAAAATATCATTTAAATTCACTTTCGAATAGTAATAGTAATTATAGCCCCATTCAAAAAGCACACTAGCAAAAACCAGTGTGCTGCAATCATTTCTCAACAATTTCAATAATGCGTCTAGCTTCTTCATCAGTACAAGCAACTAATGGCAAGCGCAAAGGCCCTGCATCAAAACCTTGATGATTAAGAACTGCTTTGACAGGAGCTGGACTGGCAACAGAGAAGAGCGCGTGAACTTTAGGAAGAAATTGACGCTGAATCCCAGCAGCCTTTTTAATATCACTCTTTTCAATAGCCTCCACCATAGCAAATAACTCATCGCCATTAGTATGTGAAGCTACACTAATAACGCCATCAGCCCCTAAACTAAGAGCATGAAAAGCCTCGCCATCTTCACCCGTAAAGATTAAGAAATCATCTGGCTTATTGTCAACTAAATAAGCAATATTATCAAGATTTGTACACTCTTTAACACCAATAATATTAGGATGCTGAGCCAAACGAAGCATGGTATCAGTTTCTAATGTCGTCACAACGCGTCCCGGAATATTATAAATAATAATAGGCAGATCACTAGCATCAGCAAGAGTCATAAAATGCTGATAGAGCCCTTCTTGTGTCGGTTTGTTGTAATAAGGAACAATAGCTAAACCAGCAGAAAAACCACCAAAGTCAGCAACTTCTTTAACAAAGTTGACAGAATCACGTGTATCATTTGTCCCCACACCAGCAATTAAAGGAACACGTCCATTAACAATTTTTTGAACGGCAGCAAACAACTCCAATTCTTCATCATGAGTAAGAGTAGGACTCTCAGCAGTTGTTCCCGCTAAGAGCAAACCTTGAGTATGATGAGCCAGTAAATGCTCAATAAGCTTTGGAAGAGCAGCAAAATTGATTGATCCGTCTTCTTTAAATGGGGTGATGAAAGCTGTAATAATGTTGACGTCTTTAAAATCTTGAATTGACATGTTCTCTCCCTCTCACTTTAATACACCATTATTAGTTATTTTATTTCAGTTCAAACTTCAATTCTGATGTCGAACGAACAAGACCACGTTCATGAAGACTTTCAGCAATTTGAACTGAATTCCAAGCAGCACCTTTAAGAAGATTGTCTGAAACGACCCACATATGAATACCATTTTCAATATCTAAATCCTTACGAATACGGCCGACAAAAGTTTCACGACTGCCAACAGCATTCGCTGCTTGTGGGTAAATTTGATGTTTAATATCATCTTCAAGAACAGCACCTGGAAATGCTGCAATAGCTGCTTTTACTTCTTCAATTGGAGCAACGTCTTTAGTTTCAATATAAACAGACTCAGAATGCGAAAAAAGAATTGGAACACGAACACAAGTTGCCGAAACGGGAAGTTCAGGTTCTTCCATGATTTTCTTGGTTTCGTTAGTCATCTTCATTTCTTCATAAGTATAATCATTATCGGTGAAGACATCAATCTGTGCCAAAGCATTGAAAGCAATTGGATAATGCTTTTTATCACCACCTGATGGCAAAATATCAGCATGAACAGCTTTAGGATCTACACCATCATTAACAACTTCTTTAATTTCACGAACAGTTTCATTAATAGCTGATTGACCTGCTCCTGAAACAGCTTGATAGGTTGAAACAATAACACGACTTAATCCCCAATTTTGACGAATAGGTTCCAAGGCTACCATCATTTGAATCGTTGAGCAGTTAGGACAAGCAATAATCCCATTATGAGCATCCATAGCATAAGCATTGACTTCAGGAACAACCAAAGGCACATCTGGATTTTGACGAAAATGAGAGGTATTATCAACAACGACTGCACCAGCTTTGACTGCATAGGGAGCAAATTTTGCCGAAACAGAACCGCCAGCTGAAAAAAGCGCAATATCAACACCTTCAAAGGAATCTTTCGTAGTTAATTCAACCGTGACATCTTGATCTTTATATTGCAAAACTTTACCTGCAGAACGTGAAGATGACAAAAGCCGTACCTTATCAACTGGAAGCGTCGATTGTTCCAATTGTTGAATCATACGAGTTCCAACGGCGCCTGTAGCACCAACGATAGCAACTGTGTAGCCCATAGTTTACCTCTTTATTCTAATTCATTCTAATAATAGACATTATACTACTTTTTATACAAAAAAAAAAGTCCATAAACTATTGAATTCAGTAAAAAAGCCCTTGTTATTACAAGGGAAAAGGCACTTTTGATTAAGTGTGGCAAGCAGGTTCACACAACTTGCCAAGATCCGCTCCTGCATTATGATCTCCTTAGCGCATGTGGTATAAACCACAATCGACTCATCGCATAGTTTTAGTATAACACAAATCGTCTGAATTGCCAAGCCATCAAAAAAATTGAACATCACAAGAGGGGGGCTACCAACTTAACAACCAAACCAATTAATTTTGTCGAAATTTTTTCTTTTTGTAAAGTTGATCGTGTTACTCGTCTTGATTGTTTTAAAGTTTCTTTAAAATCGGCTTTAATATCAACAAGACAATCCGTCTGATACATATAAGTCGCACATTCAAAATGATGATAAAGACTACGATAATCTAAGTTTATTGTCCCTACTACTGCTTTTATATCATCAGCTATAAAAACTTTAGCATGTACAAATCCTGGCGTGAATTCATAAATCTTGACTCCCGCATCAAGAAGAGCAGGAAAATAGCGCTTAGCTAAGGCAAAGGGAACCTTCTTATCAGGAATACCTGGCATAATAATTTTAACATCAACACCACGTTCAGCAGCAAATTGTAAAGCATGCTCCATTTCACTATCTAAAATTAAATAAGGCGTCATAATGTAAACATAATCCCGCGCTTGATTGAGGATATCAATGTAAACATTTTCACCTACTTTTTCATGGTCAAGCGGTGAATCACTGTAGGGAATGACATAACCATTAGCAACAATCTCATGAAAATTTTGGGTTAAATAAGGTGCAAATTCATAATCTTTATTGGTAGTAGACCACATTTGTAAAAACATTAAAGTAAAAGAAGCGACACCTTCACCTTCCAGCATAACAGCAGTATCTTTCCAATAACCAAATCGTTCAATTTGATTGATATATTCATCCGCAAGATTAATCCCCCCATTAAAAGCGACCTTATTATCAATAACTAAAATTTTACGATGGTCTCGGTAATTGTAATAGGTAGACACAAATGGAGTTATGGGTGAAAAAACCTTGGCTTTTATCCCAATTTTTTCCAATCTTTTAGCATAGTCAAAAGAAAGCGTTGATAATTCTAACATGCCATCATACATCACCCTAACTTCTACTCCTTCTTGAACTTTTTGTTCCAAAATAGAAAGAATTTCACCCCACATCAATCCCTCAGCTATAATGAAATATTCTAAAAAGATGAATTTTTCAGCTTTTAGCAACTGTTTTTTCATCTCTTCAAATTTAGATTGTCCATTCGGAAAGTACGTGACTTTGGTGTTTTTGTAAACAGGAAATCCTCCGCTTCTATGGAGATATTGGGCTAAATTATAAGTTCTAGCGTGACTTTCTTTTAGTTTATACAAAATACGTTGATCATACTGAAAATAAGGTTTAATAGCTTGTGTTGATTTTTTGATAAGCGATTTCAACTCACGATAACCCCAATCTTGCTTTGTATAGATTAAAAAAAGTGTTCCTAAAATAGGAAAAGGCAAAATAACCAAAAGCCAAGTAATAATCGAAAGCGTATCCATCTGACTATTCACAAGATAAAGAACAGATCCTATCATTAAGACAATTCCTAAAATTTCAAGATGAAGTCTATAGTGATTAAACCAGAGAAAGGTTGATAACAAAAGAAAAACTTGAACAAGAAGTAAAACAACAATAATCGTGGCACGACTAAATATTCCTCTTAAAATACCTCTTTTACTTTTCTTCAATAATCTTTTAACCGTATTGTTATTACTAATGATTTTGTCCTCCTAAAACAGATATCAAAGGTTATTATAACACAAATAAACAGTCGTTTTTTAAAAAGCAATAAAAAACGAGGTAGGAAAATCAGCTTCGATTCCAACCTCGGTTTTATTAGCATAATCAATGTTAACGACGTGTTCTATAGAAATAGACACCTGCCACAGCAACGATTACAAGACCTACAGTAGTTAACAAAAGCCCTGCTTGTTCACCTGTTGATGGTAAAACAAATCTCGCTTTTTGCTTGGTTACTTGTTTTGAAGTTGTTGTTATGTTTGTTGTTGTCGGAACATTCGTTTGAGAAGCAGTCGTTTTTGTTTGTGTTGTTGAAGCTCCTGTTGTGCTAGTAGCTGTTTCTGTAGTAGTTGAATTATTATTTGTTGTACTACTTGTTTCTGTTGTCGCTTCACTAGTTGTCGTTTCAGAAGATGACGAAGTTGTTGTTTCAGTAACAGTTGTTGTTTCTGCTTGCCTCTTTACTCTAGAACTAGCTCTACCATATGCGGATTCAATACGAGCGTAGCCTGTTTGATTGGAATAATTAATATTATTTCCTGAAATAGCAATAGTGTTGCTGACATCTTTACCAGCAGATTGAGAAGAAGTTAAACGAGTAGTATAAGAGATAAAGATAGCGTTGTTACTGGATCCTGGAATTGTATAGGTAAATCCTGTTGTCAATCCTAAATCATTAGTTTGATAAGTAACATTTTTTGAAAAATCCTCAGCATAAGGTCGCGAAGCAGCTTCATCTAAACTGTCAACATCATCACCAGCAATGTACTGCAAGCGTGCAGCAACCAAGGAATCTTTTACGATTTCTTGATCTTCTCCGACAACATCAGTCAAAGTCAAATTATCAATAGCACCTTGTTTGTTGTTAATGAGAACTTTCCAGTGAATCAAACCAGGATTACTTTTATCCTGATAACCCACTTTGTTAACATCTGGACTTATTGGCGTAATATCTTTGTCTTTAACATAAGAGCTATAAGCAACATTATTATAGTTAAAGTTTACAACACCAGGAATAGAAATATTGTTATGATTCAATTGTGCATTAAAATTTAATGTCATAGCCTTATCATTAGGCAGTTTTTCAAAAATATCAGTAAAGGTAACTGTTACTTCTCCTGTATTAGGATCAGTTGTTGCTTTACCAGCTAATTGCCCATTGGTATGCATAACATCGAAAGTTAGAGCAGTCGTAAATTGTAATTGCTCTGGCAACTTAATGGTTAAAGTATCCCCAGCCTTAATACTGACTTCATCTGGGAAAGTAATAGAATTACTGAAAGAAAGTGGTTCCCAATAATTAACAGCCTTAGATGGATCATTAGAAAGTGCTGTACCATCTGATTTTGTGATAGAAGCCGTATTTGTATAATTTGTGACTTGGTCAGCTTTTACAATCTTCGTTACCCAAAAAGCTCCCAATAAAATAGTAAGGACTGAAACCAAGCTTAATAGTTTACGTTTCATTTTCATAATAGAATTTTCTCCTTAGTTAATCTGTAGAATATTTTGAATTGTTATATCTACATCTTACATTTTAACATAAAAATACTGTTTTTAACAAGAAGTCTTCAATTGTTATTATTTTGTTATTTTAATATTTTTATAATTTTTCGCTTATCTTTGTATCATAAAATTTTGTTTTGAAGGTTTTATGCACAATTATTTCACATCAATACTCAACAACTACAGCAAGCAACACCATAAATCTTAAAGATATAAAATAATTGACTGATTAATTTTATTTTATATCTTTAACTAATTGACTATACCTAAATAATTATTTATAATATTATATAAAATAATTGATTGGGGTGAGTTTATGCCAAAAAGAATTCAATATTCAAATCAGAAATTCAAAATATTACAAGCAAATCTCTCATCTATTCGAAATATAGCTAATTGGACAGCTAAAGAGTTGGGAGCTAAAATTGGTGTTACCAAACAAACCATTAGTAATCTTGAAAATTCTAATGGACAAACAAATAATTTAAATTCCACACAATATCTTGCCATTCGTTCTGTCATTGATCATGAAATTACTATTACTGATAACCCTGTTTTAAAAAAAACAATGGACTACTTATTCAACCAAGAACAAGACAATATAGATTCAAACATAAAGTTGAAATCGGCTAAAGATATAAAAATCGCACAACTTGGAGCCGCATCAAAAGCTGCATATACTTCTCAGATAAAAAACAGTGAACAGACAAATCTAGAGAGAAAAACAATGGCTGTTTTCGCTTTGCTTCCTTTAACTACTTCTATTTTGGGTTCTACCACCTCTACTTATAAGCCCTTTTCCTTTTTTGATGACGTTATTCCTCCTTGCTAAATAGATATTTTACTGCCAACAAAAAAGTTTAGAGTGAAAGTGAATTTCACCCTAAACTCTCTTTAAATTTTTAATCAACATCAATAATCATTCATAGAGGCTGGCACCATTAGTTTCAATAACCTTTTTATACCAAGCAAATGATTTTTTCTTATAGCGTGCCAAACTTCCAGAACCATCATCGTTGCGATCAACATAGATAAAACCATAGCGTTTACTAAGTTCTGCAGTTGATGCAGAAACAAGATCTATTGGCCCCCAAGTTGTATAACCAAGTAAGTCTACACCATCTTGTAGGGCTTCTCCTACTTGCATCAAGTGTTTTTGAAGATAATCAATACGGTAATCGTCTTCAACGGTCGGTCCATCTGGTCCTTGAACAAGAACATCTTTGGCACCTAGACCATTTTCTACAATAAAGAGTGGTAATTGATAACGATCATAAAAGTCATTAAGAACTAGACGTAAACCAACAGGATCAATTTGCCAACCCCATTCTGAATCTTGAAGATAAGGATTTGAAAGACCTCCCAAGACATTACCTCTTCCTGAATTGTAGTCTTCAGGATTATGAGCTGCTGCTACTGACATATAGTAAGAGAAAGAAATAAAATCAACAGTATTTTCGAGCATTAGCTCCTTGTCACCTTCAGCCATTTGAATGTCAATATTATTGTCCTTGAAATAACGTTTAATATAGTTAGGGTATTTCCCTCGTGCATGTAAGTCACTAAATAGATAATTTTGATTTTCAAACTCTCGAACAGCTAATTGATCTAATGGATCTGCAGTCATTGGATAAGCAGGCATAGCAAGAACCATACAGCCAATTTTAAAATCCGGATTGATTTCATGACCAACTTTAGTTGCAAGAGCAGATGCCACTAATTCATGATGAACGGCTTGATAAAGATCTTGTTTGCTTAATTGTTCGGGATCGGTAATGATACCTCCTGACATAAACGGCGCATGTAAAACAGAATTGACTTCATTAAAAGTTAGCCAATATTTCACCTTATCTTTATAACGTGTGAATACTGTGCGTGCATAACGTTTATAAAAAGCAATTAACTCACGATTTGCCCACCCATTATATTTTCTAGCCAAATGAAGAGGTGTTTCATAATGCGATAAGGTAACCAATGGTTCAATATCATATTTTGCCAGTTCATCAAAAACTTTATCATAAAAGGCAAGTCCGGCTTCGTTTGGTTCTAGATCATCACCATTTGGAAAGATACGAGTCCAGGCAATAGAAAGACGAAATACCTTAAAACCCATTTCAGCAAAAAGAGCAATATCTTCTTTATAACGATTATAAAAATCAATACCAACTAATTTAAGATTATCTTCCGTTGGTTTTTCAGTAATCAATGGACTTGAAGAACCAGATTGAGCGACTCCTCCTTTTGGCGTAACATCTTGAACGGATAAGCCCTTACCATCTTGATTATAAGCACCTTCAAACTGATTGGCAGCTGTTGCACCGCCCCATAAAAAATTTTCTGGAAATGTGTATGACATTATCTTTTTTCCTTTCAATATTGATAATACTATTATAAAACTTTTTGCAGGAAAAAAACTGCTACTATCTTGTGAAAAATTGATACTATCCTTTGATATTAAAAAATTCTCCCTAATAAAAGGAGAATCATATTTAAAGATAAATAAAAGTCATTTTTGATTGAGGCTGTATAAGACGCCAATTAAGAATATTGGGGCTGGGCATTTCACTCACAATAAAACTGCCATCGCTATTAAGATATTCTACAAAAGCAAGATGACTAGAAGACTCTGCATCAGATAGATAAGAAGGTAAGCAGGCTATAGCTCCAACTTTTGCCTGATTACCCGTTGTATAGCCTTTCTGACCTGCTTCTTCTATCCATTTACTAGCGTTTTCATCTAAATGAGAACTAATTTCCTTACCTAACTGAGCTGTTCTATTATAAATATACCAAAAATCACTTCCATAGCTATAACCATTGCCATCAAAGCCAAATTTCACGGTTTGATCGTTTGGTAAATTGTAAGTCAACCTAGCTTCTTGAACGCTATTTAATCTAACATTGTAAAAACCAGTTAAAAGAATATCTCTTTCTTCCATTTCCCCATCCTTAATCTCTTTAAATGTCATTTTTTGCTGTCTGCTAATCATTCTTGCAAATAACTACATATTTCTTATGTCTTATACTTAAAATTATAATCATCATTATTACAAATGTCAATATTATATTTCTTTTTTATTACATAATATTTCTAAAAAGATACACTGACTTGAATTAATGTGTTCTTTTTATTAGTCTGATATGCTACAATAATACTATCCTTTGATAGAAAGAATGGAAAGAATGAAAGCATTTTTAACAGATGAAAATTTTAAGCATGAGATTAACTTTGATAATGATTTACTACCTTATAAAATTTATCAAACAACTATTGCTAATGGCTATCCAGATACCCTTTTTCATTGGCATCCAGAATTAGAAATTTCTTATATTTATGAAGGCACAGCTCAATATCACATTGATTATGATTATTTTAATAGCCAAACTGATGATATTATTCTTGTCCGTCCCAATGGTATGCATTCTATTCACCCTATCAAAAATAAAATGCAAAAAGCTCAGACACTACTTTTCCATTTAGATTTGGTTGGCTATTCTCTTTTGGATCAAATTAGTCTTCGTTATTTGCAACCTTTGCAAAACTCTACTTTTAAACTTGTCCCTTGTATCAAGCCAGACATGTTAGGTTATCAGGATATCAAAAATTGTCTTTTTGCTATTTTCGATATTTATCAGCTACAAGGACGCCATTTTGAACTCTTACTCAAGGCAAAATTACAAGAATTAATCTATCTTCTCTACTTTCATCAATACGTTCTGCGAAAGCATTCTGATGATATGTATCGTAAAAATGAGAAAATTCGTGAATTGATTGATTATATTCATCAGCATTATCAAGAAAAATTGTCTATTATCTCTTTAGCTGATATTATCGGTTATAGCAAAACTCATTTTATGACAGTTTTTAAACAACATACTGGAACCTCCTGCACAGATTTTATTATTCAATTCCGACTGAGTAAAGCCTGTGATTTATTAGTCAATTCCATTAAACCAATTCTTGAAGTTGCTTCCGAAGTTGGCTTTACTAACCTCTCTAATTTTAATCGCCAATTTAAACGTTATTATCAAATTACTCCAAGTCAATATCGTAAACAGTTCAAAAAGACACAAAAATAGTAAGATTTGGAGACCCTAGGATTAAATCTTAATTGAACATGGGCTACGGGACACGGACGGCTGCAACAAGATAAACATACCCTAGACGCAAGCGTTATCGCTTAGTTCCCTTTCCTCGAACGCTCTTTGTATCTTTAACTTGTTTTCAATCGCTGCATTAAACTGTTATGTCTAATATATTTGAAAAGAGGCAGGACTTTTGTTCCTAGCCTCTTTGTTGTAAATAATTATATTACTTTTTTTGATCGTTCAACCAATCAAAAACATTGTTATAACTTTTCTTGCCTTCTTTGGCAGTTGCCGCTCCTCCCTTACTTTTATTGCTAGGTTTAAATCCTGACAATTTTGAAGATTTCTTAATTGTTTTAACATCTTGAACACCTGATACTTGGTTATTGAAGAAATAAACCCAAGACCAATGACCATTATATGTGGTATCTTTCAGGTCTTTTCCTTGAACATTATCATAATAAGAAAACCATTTATTCTTAGCACCACTATCAAGAAGAGATTTGTAAATTGGCAATGAATAAGTCTTTGGATTAACAACCTTATCTGCTGCCGAATGGATAAACCAAATTGGAATATTCTTTAAGGTTTTAACTTTTTGACTATCAAACCATATTTTATTTGTCCTAATACCTGATTTGCCCGAAATACTGTTCTTATCCTCAATCATTTTATAGGTGCCATCATTATTTCTTTCATATTGATAATAAGAATAGGCTGTTGCTTGAGGAACTAGAGCAGCGAAATAATTAGGATAATGTAAAGCCATATTAATCGTCATGTAACCACCATTAGAGCAACCAGCTAAATAGATACGATTAGGATCAACATCTTTATTATTGGCCACATATTTTTTGATAGCATCCATAAGCACCTCTGTATAACGGGAAGTTCCTGCTCCCTGACCATTGCTACCATCACCTTCATCCATCCAATAAGTTGGAGCTTGAACAGTCAAAACATAAGTACCTTTTTGATTACCAGACTTAAAGTGATTTTGAATATCCTCTTTGGTCAAAGCGGTTACTTTATTCCCAAGAAGAGTAATATCAGGATCTGTTCCACCCTCTCCTTGTCCATGCAACCAAATAATCAATGGGTTTTTATTACCTGATTGTAATTTTTTAGGTTCATAAGCCGCATATTGCAAGTCAACTTTTTCGTTTTTCTTCGTCAAAGGATTGGTATAATTGCCTGAAAAACTTCCTCGATTAGTAAAGACTTCTGAATCTGGCGATACCCGCTTATTAATGGCATCACTTTTAGAGGTCAGATTGTTGGTTGATTTGCCTTTATAAGATACTGTTAAACCTTTAATGGAAACAGGGTAAGTCTTAACCCACTGATTTTGGAAAACATCTGTATTATAAACAAAAGGGGATGCGTTTTTACTGCTGTCATCAACATTATATGTGACAGGCATTTGAATTGTTAGGTAATCGCCTTTTTTCTTTGTAGATTTTTGACCATTTTTATCAGATAGATAAACTTTCTTAATCTGACGTTTTACTCCTGCTGTTTCTACTTTGAGATCCTTAGTAGACACCTTGGAAATTTTTTGATTCAATTTAACAACAAGTTTAGGTACAGCAGGGCCGAATTCATAACCTTTAATAACAATTTTAACATCATCGATACGATTACTTGAATCAAAAACCAATGTAGAACTGGTTGCCATAAAAGTAAGACCTAGACCGACAGTGCTCCAGAACAGCATTTTTCTTCCTTTTTTCATTAGAAAAACCTCCTTAATTAAAATACGATTATTTTTAAGATATTGAAATCTTAATCATAACACCCCTCCTTTTCTATTGCCTTTGTCGTAATCAACAAAAGTTTTATAATCTAAAACAAAGGAAGACCAGAACTTTTGTCCTAGCCTTATTTGTTTATTTAACAGCTGTAAGAAGGTAATCTCCTGCTTCTACAGTCCGTTCTTGAGTCGTCAAGACATCTTCAAATTGATCTGAATTAGTGACAATAACTGGTGTAATGACCGGAAGTCCAGCAGCCTTTATAGCATTGACATCAAATTCAAGTAAAGTTTGGCCAGCTTCAACATGATCACCAACTTCAACAAAAGATTTGAAACCTTTACCTGCAAGAGAGACAGTATCCATACCAATATGAATGAGAATTTCTGCACCATTTTCAGTCCTTAAGCCAACAGCATGTTTAGTTGGAAAGACAAGCGTTACTTCACCTTTAGTCGGTGCAACAACAATACCATCATCTGGATCAATAGCAATTCCTTTACCCATAACACCTGAAGCAAAAACTTCATCAGGAACATCTTCCAATTTAACTACTTTACCAATGAGTGGGCTAGAAATGATTTCTTGTTTAATTTCTTTGAGTTCTTTAACAGGTTCTTCCTTATCATCAACATCACTATCTGTACTTGTTGGTTCACCATAAAGATAAGGAATTTTAATAAATTGTGTTAAAACAAAACCAAGAACAAAGTTCATAGCAATAGCGATTAAGAAATGAATTAAGATCATTGAATTTTTAGGATCAATGAAAGAAGGAATAGCAAAGAGCCCCATACCTCCCATAACCTGCATTTTTACATTAAAAAGAGCAAGATAAGCACCTGAAATAGCTCCAGAAACACAGGTCATGATAAACGGTACACGCATTGGAAGTGTAATACCATAAATAGCTGGTTCTGTTACACCGAAAAGGGCAGAAATAAAGGCTGGAATAGATAATTGTCTAACCTTATTTTCTTTGGTACGCATCATAATATTAAGCAGTGATCCAGCTTGAGCAAAACAAATGGCGATAGTCGCTACAAGAATGACACCAGGTCCTTTTTGTAGTTCCAAAATAGCAAGCGGAACAAGTCCCCAGTGAAGTCCAAACATAACAAGCACTTGCCACATAGCACCAAGAACGATGCCGTAAATAACTGGATTAAAGCCATAAATACCTGTAAAGATAGCACCTACAAGATCAGATGCCCAACTCATCACAGGACCAATAACTAAGAAAGAAAGGGGAACAGTTATTAAAATTGTAAAGAAGGGAACAACGAATACCTTAACCACATCTGGAATAATCTTTTTAAAGAAAGTTTCTATTTTGGAACCAGCCCAAATCGCTACAACGATTGGTAAGACAGTCTGCAAATAACTAGAGGCTGGGAAAATAATTGGTATTCCAAAGAATGTTGAATAAATAGGAGATTCAATTAAGGTTCCTTGGAACAAAGTATAAAGTGGGTGTTTTACTGTAAAACTAGCTGCAATATTGGGATAAACCAGAGCAAAACCAATAGCTAAGGCTGTAAATTGCTCCATTTTAAAACGTTTAGCTGCTGTAAGTGCAAGAATCAAAGGCAAGAATTGGAAAAAGCCATCACCTGCTGCATTGAGAACAACATAAGTACCATCTGTTTTCGAAACTCCTACTGCTGCTAAAATAGCAACTAGACCTTTAATCATACCTGCTGCTGAAAGAGCTCCCAGCATTGGTTGGAACAGTCCTGAAACGAGAGCAATGAAACGATCAAAAAGATTTCCCTTTGGAATATCTCCTTCATCCACATCAATACCGCCTTCTCCAGTAATGCCGCTTACTTTTAGGACAGTATCATAGACATCAGGAACATGATTTCCAATAACAACTTGATATTGTCCACCTGCTTTGACAACAGTCACAATACCTTCACGTTGTTTGAGGTAATCATCATCAGCCTTGCTTTCATCTTTGAGAGTAAAACGCAAGCGAGTAACACAGTGAACAAGCTTAACGATATTATCTTTGCCACCAACATGGGAGACAATATCTTGCGCTAATTCGGTATAATCTTTAGCCATTTTAGGCTCCTTTCTTTTTTCTGGTCTTCTGCAATCTTATCCTATGAGGCATTAAAATAGAAAAAACCTAAACAAATACCAAATAAATACAACAAAACACTCGTTTGCAATCTATTTCGTATTCATCTAGGTTTTGCCTGCATGACCAGTAACAATCCTTACAAAGATATTGTAGCAGATTATTTAACTTTTGCAAGCGCTTTTTTTATAAAAAATTAAAAGGGTAATCAAAAGTCTCGACTATTATTTAAAAATCCAACCTAATGTATGTTTAGGTTGACCATCATTTTTAAAATTCAGCCTAATGTAAACTTACATTTAGAAGACAAAATTTTTCATGATCTAGGCAAAAGAAAAAAGACAAACCTCAAGTAAGTTTGTCTTCAATCTGAAACTAATCTTTATTGACTAGTCTCTAGACGTTGAATATGGATGGTCAGGTAAACCTGCTCATCTCTACTCATAGCAAAATTATAAGCGGATTCTACATAAGATTTAATTTTTTCTGTGCAAGCAAAGGCATGAGGATAATTTTCTTTGACCTGTTCATAAAGAAAAGCGTCATTTTTTCCTTGAACAAGACCATTAGCTACACGTTGAGCAAAGTATTGAACATGGGTGATAAACCGATTATAACTGATTGATTCTTCATCTCTAACCTCCCCAAAATGCAAACGAACAATTTCTAAAATATCACTAACAATTTTAGAAATAAGGCGATTCTTTTCTAATAGGCCACCATCTTTTTGCGCATTAATAAAATGCAAGGCAATAGAAGCCGCTTCATCATCTGCCAATTGAAGCGTCATTTTTTCTTTGACCAATTCAATCGTATCTTTTCCTAATTGGAACTCCTCAGGATAAAACTTTCTGACTTCCCAAGCAAGAGGATTTTGTAAGGTAAGACCTTCTCTGGTTCTTTGAATAGTATAATGAAGGTGGTCAGCCAAGGCAATATAAAGGGAAATATCAAAGGTTTGTCCTAACTTTTCTTGCCCTTGATGAATAATTTCAAGAACCAGATCAATTTCTTCGCTATCAAGATCAACATAAACACGCGATAACTCTCCGACCATGTCTGTATCCGTATTTTGTAAAATAAATCGTTTTTCGATTAAATCTTGATTGACCTCATCACCGGGCTTTTTTTGAAAACCTAGCCCCTTCCCCATAACAATAATCTCTTCGTTGTTGATACCAAGTATCTGAACGACATTGTTATTAAACACTTTTTCAATTTTCATAGAACTTTCCTTAGTAAAACAAATGACGTACTTTTTTCTATCCTATTAAATAAAAAACTAAAAAATATCTTAGAAAACTTTATTTACGATACATTTTAAATTGCAAATAGAGATCATTATAAATACCCAGCCACTTCTTGCCAAGATTATCATAGACTTCTAAATGACCTATTGTTTCCTTACTTGGATAAAAAGATTTATTATTTTTTATATCAGCCGGTAGTAAATCTTTCGCCTTAGCATTTGGCGTTGCGTAGCCAATATATTCAGCATTTTGAGCCGCGTTTTCTGGCTTTAGCATAAAATTAATGAAAGCATAGGCAGACTTTTTGTGTTTGACTGTTTTAGGAATAACTAGATTATCAAACCAAAGATTGGAACCTTCGCCAGGAACGAGGTAACGAAGATCTTTATTGGCATCCAGCATTTCTCTAGCTTCTCCTGAAAATGTCACACCAAGAGCAGCATCTCCTCGAATGAGATAACCCTTCATCTCATCACCAACGATAGCTTTAATATTGGGTGTCAACTGATTGAGCTTCCTTTCAGCTCGCTCCAACTCTGCCCTATTTTTAGTATTGAGGCTATAAGTAAGACTATTGAGACTAAAACCAAGTACCTCACGTGCACCATCAACAAGCATAATCTTATTGGTATATGCTTTATTCCAAAGGTCATTCCAATGCTGAGGTACTTTAGTTAGCATTTTGCTATTGTAAACGATACCTACTGTTCCCCAAAAATAAGGAATAGAATAGGTGTTGTCTTTATCAAAACTCTTACCAAGAAATTGCTGATCAAGATTAGTTAAACCCTTAATTTTTGATTTATCAAGCTTAACCAAAAGATGCTCTGCCTTCATTTTGCTAATCATGTAATCGCTAGGAACAGCAATATCATAAGTTGTTCCACCTTGCTTGATTTTGGTATACATAGCTTCATTGGAATCAAAAGTTTCATATTGAACCTGAATGCCTGTTTCTTTGGTAAATTTTGTCAGAAGTTCGGGATCAATATAATCCCCCCAGTTATAAATAACCAGCTTATCAGAAGCTCCTTTCCCTTCTATCTGTTGATTCATATAGAAGTTTAAGCCAATCAAAAGCAGGATAATAAGGAAAATACTTCCTATAAAGGAATAAAGTTTATGCATATTTTTCCTCCCTATCCTGCGAAATAAAATAATAACCAATGACAAGCAGAATGCTAAATAAGAAAACAACCGTTGACAAGGCATTGATTTCTAAAGAAATTCCCTTACGAGCACGGGAATAAATTTCAACTGAAAGCGTCGAAAAGCCATTTCCAGTAACAAAAAAAGTTACTGCAAAATCATCTAAAGAATAAGTAAAAGCCATAAAATACCCAGCAATAATGCTAGGTGTTAAATAAGGCAACATCACTTCTTTTAACATTTGAAAGTAGCTGGCTCCTAAGTCATAAGCCGCATGAACCATATCATCATTCATTTCTTTTAATCTGGGAAGAACCATTAGAACGACAATAGGAATGGAAAAGGCGATGTGACTAAGAAGAACGGAAAACATGCCCAATTTAAAGCCAATAAAGGTAAAGAGAATCAAGAAAGAGGCCCCAATCATCACATCAGGTGCTACCATAAGGACATTATTAATGGATAAAATTGTATTTTGATGCTTCTTTTTTACTTGGTAAATTAAAATCGCTCCAAAAGTCCCAATAACTGTTGCCAATAAGGAGCTTAGAAATGCTAGCAGAAAGGTTTCGACAAGAATCAACATTAACCGCTGATCGTTAAACATAGTTGTATAATGTTCTAAAGTCAAACCAGTAAAACGATTCATATCTCCTGCTTGATTAAAGGAATAAAAAATCAAATAAAAGATAGGAATATAAAGAATTAAAAATACAAGCGTTAAATATAAATGCCCTATTTTCTTCATTTCTTTCTCTCCTTAGTTACCCACATAATAATAAGCATGGTAACAATCAAAATGACACCAATAGTTGAACCCATTCCCCAATTTTGTGTTGTCAGAAAATGCTGTTCAATAGCAGTCCCTAAAGTAATGACGCGATTACCACCAATTAGACGTGTCAGCATAAAAAGACTGAGACTGGGGATGAAAACAGATTGAACACCACTTCTAACACCATTTAAAGACAAGGGGAAAATGACCTTGGTGAAGGTCTGCCAATCAGTTGCCCCTAAATCACGACTAGCATTGATAAGATTGGAATCAATATCATCAAGAGCATTAAAAATAGGCAAAATCATAAAGGGGATTTCAATATAAGAAGCCACGAAAATAAAAGAAAAATCAGTAAAAAGAATTTGCTTGGGTGCCAATCCCATAAACTGTAAAAAACTATTAACACCGCCATGATAACCAAAAATCCCCATAAAAGCATAAGCTTTAAGTAAAAGGTTAATCCAAGTGGGCAAGATAACTAACATTAACCACAATTGTTTGTGCTTAAGATTTGTCAAGATAAGCGCCGTTGGATAAGAAATAAGAAGTGTCACCAGCGTAATAATAGCAGCATATAAAATAGAATTAAGACTCATTTTCAAATAAGTCCAGTTGGCAAAAAAAGTTTGATAATTGCTTAAAGTGACATGCCCCTCAATATCAAAAAAAGATTTGTAAAGAATAAGTGCTACCGGCGCTAACACAAAAAGACCTATCCAAAGAAGATAAGGCAGGAAAAAGAAATTAACTTTCCTCTTCATGACGCTCCTCCTCTATGGCATTTATTAGACCTTCTTCATGTTCTTCTGTTTCCACATATTCTTCAATACGGGCATCAAATTCTGCTTCAGTTTCATTGAGCCGCATGATATGAATATCTTCAGGTGTAAAGTCAAGTCCGATAATCTCACCTTCAATAGCTTTATGCGTTGAATGAATCATCCATTCATTGCCAAGTTCATCATGAGCGATAATTTCATAATGAACACCACGAAAAAGCTGTGTTTCAACTTTGACCTGAAGCTTGCCTTCTTCTGGCAACGTAATCTGCAAATCTTCCGGTCGAATAACCACTTCAACAGCTTCATTAGGCCGCATACCACCATCAACAGCTTCGAAACGCTTACCATTGAACTCAACCAAGTAATCCTCAATCATAACAGCTGGCAGAATATTAGATTCTCCAATAAAAGTAGCAACAAAATGGTTGATTGGTTCATCATAAATATCAACAGGTGTTCCTGATTGAACAATTTCCCCATCATTCATGACAAAAATCCAATCAGACATGGCTAGCGCTTCTTCTTGATCGTGCGTTACAAAGACAAATGTAATCCCTAAACGCTGCTGCAGATCTCGCAATTCATACTGCATTTCTGTTCGCAATTTCAAATCCAAAGCTGACAGAGGCTCATCCAGTAAAACAACCTTAGGCTGATTGATAATGGCACGAGCAATGGCAACACGCTGTCTCTGACCGCCTGATAATTTTCCAATCGAACGCTTTTCAAAACCAGCCAAACGCACCATGTTTAAGGCTTCCGTGACACGTTTTTCAATTTCTTTCTTAGCTACTTTTCGTAATTTTAGCGGAAAGGCAACATTTTCAAAAACTGTCATATGAGGAAAGAGAGCATAAGACTGAAAGACCGTGTGTACATCACGTTTATTGATAGGGATATCATTGATTCGTTTTCCATCAAGAAAAATACCACCGCTGCTTGCTTCCAGTAAACCCGCGATTAGATTTAGAATGGTTGATTTCCCTGAACCGGACGCTCCAAGAAGCGTGTAAAACTTCCCTTCTTCTAATTCAAAGTCAATATTTTTTAAAACAACAGTACCATTGTCTTCAAAAACCTTTGACACATTTTTAAATGCAATGATTGGCTTAGTCAATACCTATGAGTCCTCCATTTGTACTTCTTTTTCACCAATAATCCGAACCTCTGGTTCAAGAGTAACACCAGAATTTTCTTTAACTCTATGAATAACATCAGCAATTAGGTCTTCGTAATTTTTAGCTGAACCGTTGGCGACATTGACCATAAAACCGGCATGTTTTGTGCTAACTTCAACACCACCAATGCGATGTCCCATCAATTGGGCTTCCATAATCAACTGACCTGCAAAATGTCCTAAGGGACGCTTGAAGACTGAACCACAAGAAGGATGCTCTAAAGGTTGTTTAAGTGCTCGTAAATGATTTAAACGCTGCATTTCCTGACTGATAATAGTATAATCCCCTGGTTTTAAAGAAAACTTGGCTGAAACAACAACTTCCTGATTATCTTGTAAAACAGAATGACGATAACCAAAGCGCATATCTCGCGCTTCAATTGTTTTAATCTCACCATCTCTAGTTAAAACCTGAGCTGAGATCAAAATATGAGAGATTTCACCACCGTAAGCACCAGCATTCATAAAAACAGCACCACCAATACTTCCCGGAATGCCACAAGCAAATTCAAAGCCAGTCAAGCTATGATATTGAGCAACTTTAGTTGTTTCAATTAGATTAGAACCTGCTTCTGCTTCAATTACATAACCATCAACAGTCACAGCATTAAGTTTGTCAAACATGATGACAAAGCCACGAATCCCACCATCACGCACAATCAAATTACTGGCATTTCCTAAAACCATCCAAGGTAGGTTATTTTGATTAGCAAATTTAACAATGCGAGCGAGTTCATAACGATTACGTGGAAAGGCTAAAAAATCAGCTGGACCGCCCACTTTTGTATAGGTATATTTTTTTAGGGGTTCATTAATACGGATATCAACGCCTTCTAAACTTTTGTTCATTTCATTTAACATCATTAGCTATTTCTCTACTTTTTCATATTAAAAAATCGGTAAATTAAACCGATTTTATTATATCAAATTTTACCTACTTTGACGACAAGAGAAGTTATTTTCCCATTAATTCATAATTTCCCAAACTGATAGATTTCCTACCAGATTTTAACTCCTGATTTGTCCACTTTTTCCAGCAAAACAGCTACCGTTTCCTTTAAAACCGGATGAACTAATTCACTGACAATATCATTAAGAGGAACCAAAACAAAAGCACGATTCTGCAAATAGGGATGGGGGATTTTGAGGTTATCCTCTTTAATAATAGTATTTCCATAAAATAAGATATCAATATCAATTGTTCTGGGACCCCAATGTTCATGACGGACACGATTTAAATGTTTTTCAATTTTTTGACAAGCCTCTAGTAAATCGTATGGTGATAAATCAGTTTCGAGTTGACAAACAATATTTAAAAAATCAGCTTGATCTGTCTTTCCCCAGGCCACTGTTTCATAGACAGGGGACACTGCCTGTAAAGTAATATGAGAGAGATGAGCTAGTTCCTCTAAAGCTCTCTGCAAATAAGTCTGCCGCTCTCCTATGTTACTGCCTAGACTTAAATAAACAAGTGTCATGAGCGCTCTCGTTTCAATTCAATACCAACCCTATCATAATGACCAGCAATGGGCGGATTTTCTTTAGTAATACAAATTTTGATAGCCCTCACTGGTGAAAATTGTTCAAAAATATCTTCACAAATGACCCCTGCCAATCTTTCGATCAGAGTATATTGACTGTTTTCAATACAACTCTTAAGTACTGAAAAAACTTGACCGTAATTCACCGTGTCTTCCAATTTATCTGTTTTTGAAGCTGCCTTTAAATCAAGTGAGAGTTCTAAGTCAACCGTAAAAATCTGCCCCAAGGTCTTTTCTTCAGAAAAAACACCATGATAAGCATAAAAACGACAACCCTTTAAAATAATCTTATCCATAACACCCTCATACTAACTGGCTGCTGACCTTTACAATATCTTTGTTGGCAGCCACGTTATGTACTCTAACAATTTTGCAGCCCTTACTAATGGCATAGCCAGAAAGAGCCGCTGTCGCCATGTCTCGCTCTTGCGGCTTGGTATGACCGCCTAACAAACTATCAACAACACGTTTTCTAGAAATACCAAATAAAACAGGATAACCAAGCTTAGTCACCTCCGCTAAGCCTCGTAGAAGTTCCATGTTTTGTTCGACATTTTTAGCGAAACCAAAACCAGGATCAAACAAAATATTTTCTTTTTTAACTCCTGTTTTTTGGGCTAAATCAGCACGTTCCAGTAAGAATTGGCAAACATCTTCTGTCACATTGCCATAAACTTCTTCACACTGATTGTGCATCAAAATAATAGGCGCTCCAGTTTCAGCTGCTAATTGAAACATGTGCCCATCATAAAGACCAGACCACACATCATTTAAGATGTGCGCTCCCGCAGCAAGGGCTACTCGAGCAGTCTCAGTCTTATAGGTATCAATGCTAATCAGGCAGTTAAACTTTTCGCTAATAGCTTCAACAATTGGAACAATCCGTTTAATTTCATCCTCAGCAGAAACAAATGCTGCGCCGGGACGTGTGGATTCTCCGCCGATATCAATGATAGCCGCTCCTGCTGCCAACATGGCTTCAACCTGTTTTAGAGCCTGATCGATTGTTTCGTATTGTCCGCCATCTGAAAATGAATCTGGGGTTACATTGAGAATCCCCATAATAGCTGCTTTACCAGCTACATCATATTTACCAATTTTCATGCTTGCTCCTTAGTTATGATGTATCATTGCTATAATTTCCTGACGCGTTTCTTTATCAGATTGGCAAATACCTCTAACAACTCTGGTTACAGTTTTGCTGCCAGGCTTTTTAATTCCTCTCATAGTCATGCACATGTGCTCTGCTTCAATCATAACAAGAACACCTTTAGGCTTTAAGGCTTCCTCAAGAGCATTAGCTATTTGAACTGTCAGTCGCTCCTGCAGCTGCGGGCGTTTGCTGGCCACCTCAACAGCACGAGCTAATTTACTAAGTCCTGTGACGCAGCCGTCACTCGGAATATAGGCAACATGTGCTAAGCCGTGAAAAGGGACTAAATGATGCTCACACATAGAATAAAATGGGATATCCTTGACTAAAACAACGTCTTCATGTTCTTCAGAAAAAACAGCTGTAAACTGGTCTTTAGGATCCTCATTAAGACCTGCAAACATTTCTTGATACATCTTAGCAACACGCTTTGGCGTATCCAACAGTCCCTCACGATTAGGGTCTTCACCAAGTGCTTCTAACAACTGATAAACGGCTTCTTCAATCTTTTTTTGGTCTGACATTATTTTCTCATTCATTTTTCTTAATACAATCTATTATAGCCTATTTCTTCATTTTTCAAAAGAACTTTTCTGACTTGTGAAATAAAATAGAGCGATCCTGTAATGACATAAAAGTCTTCTCTTTGAGCCTTGCTTAATCTTTTGAGCCAAAGCTTAAAGTTACTGATTTGTTTGTAAATCTGTGGATAATCTTTCAAAGGAAGGGCATCAGGATAAGAAAAGGTTGTCACAGTCAAATCAGTGAATTGATTTAATTGCTTTAACATGCTGTCAATTGGTTTGGTATTAATGGCTGCAAAAAGAATATGAATCTTTTTATCAGCATACTGCTCTTTTAAAAGTTCCACTAAAGCGGCAACACTTTCATTATTATGAGCACCATCAATCATAAGATTGTCTTTGATAAACTCTGTCCTTCCTATCCAGTAGTTATGAACCAGACTTTTTTGAATAACAGTATCAGTTACCTTAGGAAAATGCTCATGCTCCTCTTGCAATAAAAGGGTAGCCATAATAGCCAAAGCAGCATTAGCTCTTTGATGGTTTCCTTGCATGGCCAATCTAATATCAGAAATCTTTTTATCACCGCAAATAAAATCAAACCTCTCACCCTTATCTACAAGATAAAAAGTTTGCCCTAACTCATAAATAGGGCTCTGAGTTTCTTTGGCCTTTTGGTAAAAAACAGCTTTAACATCAGGACGTTTTTCAGCAAAAATAAAAGGGACTCCTTCTTTTAAAACACCAACCTTTTGCTGAGCAATATCAGAATAAGTCTCTCCCAAAACGGCCTGATGGTCCAGTCCAATGGAGGTACAAATAACGGCTTGCGCCTTAAAAACATTGGTTGAGTCGTAGAGTCCGCCCATTCCTGCCTCAATAACAACCAAATCAACCGGATGCACTTTCCCGAAATAAAGAAACATTAAAAGCGTGATAATTTCAAATTCTGTCGCTGCTTCCAAATCAGTCTCAAGAGGCAGACGTTCAACCACAGGTTTGGCTAATTGAACTAAATGAACAAGATCCCTTTCACTGATCATTCGACCGTTAATTGAGATTCGCTCTCTAAAATCAATAATATAAGGTGAAATAAAAGTCCCAACCCCATAACCTGCTTCACTAAAAATAGTTTGTAAATCATTAACAGTGGATCCTTTACCATTAGTACCGACAACATGGATACCGTAAATATGCCGTTGGGGATTGCCCAATTTTTCTAGCATCCAAGTCATACGTTCCAAGCCCGGTTTAATCCCAAACTTTAAACTATCCTGTATCCAAGTCAATGCTTCTTGATAATTCATTTTTTCTCCAGCTCTAAATTTCAAAAACACAGATGAGTTTAAGACAAAGCCATCATGACCGATACAATCACCACAAGCAGATATATCTTTTAGAAGATTATCTATAAAATATTCAAAGTATATTGCTAACGCAGTAGTTATCATTCATCATTTAAGTAAAGATTCTTATTTAATTTTTCTCGACCCTTACACCCTTAGCATCAATACGAAGCAAATGAGTACTACCACTTAGCTCTAAAGCATCAATGTCCGCCTTGATTTGATCAGCCTTATCTTGATCCGTTAAGACAATAACCGTCGGCCCTGCACCAGAAAGGTAGCTGGCATAAGCACCGTTTCGCTTACCGATCTCCTTAATTTGTGCAAATTCCCTTACCAAGGATTGACGAAAACGTTCATGAAAGCGGTCATTCATAATAGCTTCACCCGCTGTCTTTAAATCACCAGTCAAAAGACCGGCAATAGCAACATTAGCAATTGAGCTAGCAGCCACCGCTTCCTTATATGTTAAATCTGTTGGTAAAACATCACGGCTGTCACTGGTCTTTAACTCATAATTAGGGATAAAAGCAATAAAAGAGCTTTTGGGAAAATCAGCAACAACATAATTAACTTTTTGATTGATATAACTGGAAATCACGAGGTTTCCAAATAAAGCCGGTGCCACATTGTCTGGATGTCCTTCAATTTCCGTTGCAATGTCTAACTTTTCACTGTCTGTCAAATTCAGATCTGCTAATTGATTAGCCAATTCAATACCTGCAACAATAACAGAGCTTGACGATCCTAATCCTCTTGCCAGAGGAATGTCACTAACCATACGTAAGCGATGAGGTCTGAGATCTGGTGCCACTTTTAAAGCTGTTACAAGCAACAAATTATGCTCATCACTTGGAATATCACCCAAATCATGACTAATATGCCAAGAAGCAGCTTCTTCTAAAACTTCAATAGAAAGATATTTGGAAAGAGCAACGCCGACAGAGTCAAAGCCGGGTCCAATATTAGCTGATGTTGCAGGTACTGTAATTTTCATCTTATTCCCCTAATACTTTGAAAGTGTTGAGCAATTTAAAGTCTGCCACAGCTTGTAATTTCTCAGTGACATTTACTAACTGGCTCTTACTCAATGAATGCGTAATTATCACCACACGCGCTTGTTCACCATTAGCTTTTTGCTGTAAAACTTGTTCAAAAGAGATATCTTCTGAATTGAAAATTTCCGCCAAGCGCAGCATTTTACCTTTTTCATCTGCTGTATTAATAGCAAAATAATAATGACTTTTAACATCATCAGGATGCGCAATTTTTGTTTCACGGATAAATTCATTGAAGCATTTACCGACATTACCGTCTTTGATGCGACGAGCGATGCGAATCACATCAGCTACAACAGAGGTTGCTGTTGGCTTTTGACCGGCACCCGGTCCATAGTACATAGACTCACCAATACCAATTGATTCCACAAAGACTGCATTCATCACATCATTAACACTGGCAAGCGGATGAGATTTTGGAAGGAATGTAGGTGACACTTCTGCAAAAATACCAGAAGGTGTTTCCTCAACTGAACCAACTAGCTTGATAACATAACCTAGTTGCTGTGCCATAGCGACATCATCAGGAGTAATGCTTGAAATACCTTGATGCACTACTTGATCAAAATCAATTGTCATGCCAAAACCAAATTGGCTGAGAATAACAGCCTTATAAGCTGCATCAATTCCTTCAACATCATTGGTCGGATCGCTTTCGGCATAACCTAATTCCTGAGCTTTTTTGAGAGCTGCTTCATAGGTCCAGCCTTCATCGACCATTTTGGTCATCATAAAATTAGAGGTTCCGTTTAATACTCCAAGAATACGAGTGACCTTATCAGAAGTCAATGAATTGGCTAAAGTGCGTAAAATTGGAATACCACCAGCAACAGCAGCCTCATAATAAAAAGCTACACCTTTATCTTGAGCAAGTCTGATGAGTTCTTTACCATGCGTTGCAATTAAGTCTTTATTAGCTGAAACAACATGCTTACCAGCTTCAAGCGCCTTGGTGATAAAAGTCTTAGCTGGTTCAATGCGTCCCATCAATTCCACAACAATAGCAATATCGTCATCGGACAAAATATCATCAACATTCGTTACAAAGTTAAAATCATTGCCCGCTGCCAAAAGACGTTTTTTCTCATCGTCGTCTTTAACCAAAACTTTAGCAATTTCAAGTTTAGTCCCTGAAGCAGCTGTAATTTTATCCTTGTTTTCCTTCAATAAAAACGGCATTCCGCTCGCTACTGTACCAAACCCAAGCAAACCAATTTTTATAGACATTTCCTTCTCCTTGTAAACACAATTTTTTTCATTATATCAAATTTTTGGCAGAATTTACAGCTAATTATCCGCTTCTTGTGCTATAATAAGCTAAGAGGATATTTTATGACTAAGAAAAAACATCAAAAGAAATCATTAACAGGCCTTAATGCCATTTTAATTTTTGCCTGTGCTTTAATATTAGGTTTTCTCCTTTTTGTAGTAACCTACCAAAAAAAGACAGCAACTAAAAGTAGAACTACAACTACTACTGTAACCAGCATTGCTAAAAGCAGCCATCAGAAAAAAGAAAAAACAAACAGCAAATGGACCAAACAAGATCAGCCAGTTAAAATCCCTATTTTAATGTATCACGCTATCCATAATATGGCTCCAGAGGAAGCAGGAAATGCCAATCTCATTGTTGCTCCCGATATTTTTGAAAGTCATATTAAACGTTTGAGCGACGAGGGTTACTACTTTTTAACTCCAGAAGAAGCTTACAAAGCTCTTACTCAAAACAGTCTGCCTGCTAAAAAAGTGATTTGGCTGACTTTTGATGACAGTCTTATTGACTTTTATAATATTGCCTTCCCTATCTTAAAAAAATATAAAGCCAAGGCCACCAATAATGTTATTACCAGTTTCACTCAGGAGGGAAGAGCTGGAAACCTAACGTTAAAGCAAATGAAAGAAATGAAAAAGGAAGGAATGTCTTTCCAATCTCATACTCTGACCCATCCTGATTTATCTGCTTCAGATCAAGAAACGCAGGCTGCAGAGCTAAAGCAATCTAAGGATTATCTCGATAAAGAATTAGATCAAACCACAACAGCAATAGCTTATCCAGCGGGACGTTACAATGATACAACGCTTAATTTAGCTAATCAATATAAGTTGGGAGTGACAACTAACGAAGGCCTAGCTAGTGCTAACGATGGACTTCTCTCCTTAAATCGTATCCGCATCCTACCAGATACAAGTGCAGATGTTTTAATAAATACTATCTCTCCTGCCATTCAGTAATGACAAAAGACTAGGATTAAAAACAGTCCTAGTCTTTTGATATATATTATCCTTGTCTTTCCTCCTTAGTAATAAAAATAAGGTATAGCTTATATTAGATTTGTTTGGAAATCTATTTTCATCTACTTGATTGGCTTTTTGTTAGTTATTCTTAGGGGATGGCACGCAAGCAACCGCCTCCGTCATTTCATTGCTAAATTGAAGCTTGTAATCTTCAATTTAGTCAGTATCGTTACCTTTGGAAACGACACTGTGACCACAGCGGCAACTGGTAGGTATTCCCATCGTCTTTATTTTTTAGACGATGGGTCTCTAGAACAACAAAGTCACCCTAAATGATTGCTTTTCACTGTAGTTAAAGTGATAGAACTGCTTATAGTTTGATCACGAGGAGTTAGCAAGACCTAGGATCGCCAAAAAGAGTACAGTCCTTAGATTTCTAAATAGTCCGCTGGATTATTTAGTTTTCGCCTCCATTAGTTAAGGAAAGCCATAAATTCCAAACATATTTATTGAAAGAATAAATAAGTCCATATCAAAAGAGGACAAGCGAGAGATCAAGGGGCTAAACAGTTTCCAAAATATGTCGAAGCTGAACTGCACTTGGGGAAACTATCGGCAGAAAAGCCCCTTCATTCCAACGGCGAATAAAACTTGATGTTGAATGTTTAAAATACCCGCGACCGCCGCTTGCCTGCAATTCCAGCAGCAAACTATTGGCTACAATATCTACGATATCAATGCGTAACTGAAAAAGCTGCCGCGGATTTCTAATGAAGTAGGTACGATCACCTAGACCTTCAAACAAGTCACTCTTAATGGTATTGAGATCTTTCAAAACATTATCATATTCTGTTCTCAGAACTGAACGATTGCTGTTAAGATTTTGCGCAACTTCTTTTAAGGAACGCTCCGCTAAACCAAAAGCAAGACCAAATTGGTAGCCTAGAAATTCCGGACGCGTCTGAGCCAAGAAGTCTTCAGCATCATCTGATAAAATCCAGTTATTATCCAAAGGAACGCGATTAAATGTGAGAGCTGCTGTGTTAGAACCCTGCAAAGAAACAAATTCTAAATCATCAGAGCGTGATAGGTGTGCTGCTGTTGATGGCACTGTCAAAATTAAAGGTTTTTTATTTTCGTCTTCAAAAGAAGCCGCAAAAATAGTAACGAAATTATCAGAACGCAAATTAGTCACCCAAGGTAATCTGCCTTTAAGGTAATACTGTCCCTCTTGCTCAATGATAGTAACATTCAATTCTTCAATTTTAGATAAGAATTTTGTCGCATTTGACAGAGCTGTCCCGGCTGCTAATTTCCCTGTTAACAAATCAGGCAGCCAAGTCTTTCTAGTATAGTCGTTACTGCTTGAAAGAATATTTTCGATAAAGGTTCGATGTCCCCATGAGATAAAGGAAGCCGTTAAAGAATGCTGCGCTAATTCTGACAAAAATCCAATAACCTCTGTTTGAGAACCACCCTTACCCCCAGATTTCTCTGGAACAGCAAGACCAAAGACACCTTCCGCTGCTACTTTTTCTAATAGTTGGTCAGCTGCTCCGCCAGACTTTTGGTCAATCTGATCAGCATGAGTATCTAACCAATCAATAAATTCTCCCGAAAAATAAGCCATAATAGCCCCCTTTTCATTTTCTATTTCACATACTGCTGTAACTCTGGGTTAATTGGTGTGTCTGCCATATTATTGGCATAATTGCAAAGCGAGGCTAAACTAACACCCAAAACCACATCAAGCGCATTCTCAGGCGTATAACCAACTTCCAAGAAATCAGCAAAAGCTTCATCTCCGACACGTCCCTTGGTGTTAATAACAGCAATAGTAAATTTTGCCAAAGTATCCAACTTAGGATCATCATCGATCGGAGTTGCATTGCGCAAGGCCTCTAATAAATCTGGTGCCATTTGAATTTGCTTAATCGAAAAGGCTGTATGACCTGCTACACAAAAAGCACAGCCATTGGTTACAGCAGCTGTAATCTGAACAACTTCGCGCTCCGTTGGTGTTAATGAATTACGACGATTAATTTCTCCTACTGTCCGATAAGTCTCAAGAGCCGTTGGGGCATTAGCCAAAAGACCAATAAGATTAGGTATATAGCCGCCATTGTCCTTTTTAACTGTCCGTAACGTTTCTTTAACTCTCTCGGGTGCAGTTTCAATTGTATGTATAGTAAATTTAGACATAATAAACTCCTTTTTTAGTATTTCTACTATCTTATCATGTCTTACCTTTTTAGGATAATCTATATTTTTTATGGTTAGGCATAAGAAAAATTTATAGAGCTCTTGGATAAACAAAAGATTCCAATTTCAGAGAAGGTACAATTGAAACGCCAAAATATTTTTACATAATTTTATTTATGCAAAAAACTAGAACCAAAGAAAAAGCCCACTAAGAAAACCTTAGCGGACTTTATGTTTGAATAGCTTTAAAACAAGACTCTCTTATTTAAGAGTAACAGTTGCTCCAGCTTCTTCAAGTTTAGCTTTAAGTTCTTCAGCTTCTGCTGCTGCAACACCTTCTTTAAGTACAGATGGTGCGTTATCAACAAGACCTTTAGCTTCTTTAAGACCTTCGCCTGTGATTTCACGAACAACTTTGATAACAGCAACTTTCTTGTCACCACCAGCAGTCAATTCGATATCAAATGAATCTTTAGCAGCTGCTTCTTCTCCACCAGCTGCACCAGCCGCAGCTACAGGAGCAGCTGCAGTTACACCAAATTCTTCTTCAATCGCTTTTACAAGATCGTTAAGCTCAAGGATTGAAGCTTCTTTAATTTCAGCAATAATGTTTTCAATGTTCAATGCCATTGTTAAATTCCTCCAAAAATAGTTTTTCTTAAATAATTTGTAGCACTATGCTACTGTTTGAAGACTTAAGCGGCGTCTTCGTCTTTGCTTTCTGCAACAGCTTTGACAGCATATGCAACGTTGCGGACTGGCGCTTGAAGTACAGACAAGAGCATAGAAAGAAGTCCTTCTCTGTTTGGAAGTGCTGCGAGAGCTTGAATTTCTTCTTTTGTAGAAACAGCACCTTCGATTGCACCGCCTTTGATTTCAAGTGCTTCAGCATCTTTAGCAAAATCGTTAATAATTTTAGCTGGTGCCACAACATCTTCATTTGAAAATGCAACAGCTGATGGTCCAGTAAAGATATCATCAAATCCTTCAAGACCAGCTTTTTCAGCAGCACGACGTAAGATTGAATTCTTGATAACTTTGAATTCAACAGCACTTTCACGCAAGTTACGACGAAGAACAGTATCTTGTTCAACAGTAAGACCACGTGAATCAACAACGACGATACTTACAGCTGCTTTCATTTTCTCAGCAACAGCATCAACTAATTCTGCTTTTTTAGCAATACTTGCTTCACTCATCAGTGTTTAACCTCCGTTTTTATTTTTGGCTGAATGCAATAAAAAATCGCACCCAAACCCAGACACGAAAGTACAATACGTTTTTTCAGTTTACGTTTTGTGCCTCGGCAGGAATATTATGAGCACGCTCCCCTGCTGTCTTAGGTCAGTTTTTTCAAAACCTTTATTATCATAACATATTATTTGAACAAGTCAAGTTATTAAGGCAATTTAAGACGAATTTTAAATTATTTTTATTATATAATACATTCTGCTTGATATATAATAATGTTGGTGTTATAATATAGACAAATAGTTGATAAAGCTTCTATATCAGTGTCTGAAAATTGTTTTCTTTACTAAACTGTTATAGTATAATCGACTATTTATAATAATTAAAAAAGAGGTAATAAATTATGGCAAATTTTAATGGACGCGATCCTTTTGGAAATATGGACGATATTTTTAATCAATTAATGGGTAATATGGGGGGATACAACTCTGAAAACCGTCGATATTTGATTAACGGTCGTGAAGTAAGTCCCGAAGAATTCGCACAATACAGACAAACAGGTAAGCTTCCTGGCAATCCAGAAATACAGCAAGCTCAAGCTGCTGCTAGAACTCCAAAAGAAGACAGTATTTTGACTAAGCTTGGTAACAATTTAACCGAAGAAGCCAGACAAGGTAACCTTGATCCTGTTATCGGACGGAATAAAGAAATTCAAGAAACTGCTGAGATCTTAGCTCGGCGAACCAAAAACAATCCTGTTCTGGTCGGTGATGCCGGTGTTGGTAAAACAGCTGTCGTTGAAGGCTTAGCACAGGCTATTGTTAACGGTGATGTCCCTGCCAGTATTAAAAATAAGGAAGTTATTTCTATTGATATTTCAGGATTAGAAGCTGGTACACAATACCGTGGTGCTTTCGAAGAAAATATTCAAAACTTGGTTAAAGAAGTCAAAGAAGCTGGCAATATCATCCTCTTCTTTGATGAAATTCATCAAATTTTAGGTGCTGGTTCAACTGGTGGTGACAGTGGTTCTAAAGGTTTGGCAGACATTATCAAACCTGCTTTATCTCGCGGTGAATTGACTGTTATCGGTGCTACTACGCAAGATGAATACCGCAATACCATTATGAAAAACGCTGCATTGGCACGTCGTTTCAACGAAGTCAAAGTAAATGCACCTTCTGCTGAGGATACTTACGAAATTTTAAAAGGTATTTCAGCTCTCTACGAACAACATCATAATGTTATTTTGCCTAAGGAAGTTTTAAAAGCTGCTGTTGACTTGTCCGTACAATACATCCCACAACGCAGTCTTCCTGATAAGGCCATTGACCTTGTTGATATGACAGCTGCTCATCTGGCTGCTCAACATCCAGCAACTGATGTTAAGACACTTGAAAAAGAAATTCAAACTGAAAAAGATAAACAACAAGCTGCTGCTGAAAAAGAAGATTATGAGGAAGCTCTTAAATCAAAAACTAAAATTGATAAACTGCAAGCACAAATTGACAATCATACTGAAGGGCAAAAGGTCACTGCTACTATCAACGATGTGGCTGAGGCAGTTGAACGTTTGACAGGTATCCCTGTTTCGCAAATGGGAAGCAGTGACATTGAACGTCTAAAAGAAATGAATTCTCGTCTCAAAGGTAAAGTTATTGGTCAAGATGAAGCTGTTGAAGCTGTTTCACGCGCTATTCGCCGTAACCGTGCTGGTTTTGATGAAGGCAACCGTCCAATCGGCAGTTTCCTTTTTGTCGGACCTACTGGTGTTGGTAAAACAGAATTGGCTAAGCAGTTAGCCTTGGATATGTTTGGTTCTAAAGACTCTATTATCCGTCTTGATATGTCAGAGTACAGTGATCGTACAGCTGTTTCCAAATTGATTGGTACTACTGCCGGTTATGTCGGCTATGATGATAACAGCAATACATTGACTGAACGTGTTCGCCGCAATCCTTATTCTATCGTTTTACTTGATGAGATTGAAAAGGCTGACTCTCAAGTCATCACTCTTCTCCTTCAAGTATTGGATGATGGTCGTTTGACAGACGGACAAGGTAATACCATTAACTTTAAGAATACCGTGATTATTGCAACTTCTAATGCTGGTTTTGGTAATGAAGCCTTAACTGGTCAGGAAGATAAGGACATGAAGATCATGGATCGCATTGCCCCTTACTTCCGTCCCGAGTTTTTAAACCGTTTCAATGCAGTCATTGAATTCTCTCACTTAAGCAAAGAAGACTTGGATGAAATCGTTAATCTCATGCTATCTGAAGTGAATACCACGCTTGCTAAGAAAGGAATTGATCTTGTTGTCAGTGACAGCGCCAAGGCACACTTGATTGAAGAAGGTTATGACGAAGCAATGGGTGTTCGTCCATTACGCCGAGTTATCGAGCAAGAAATTCGTGATAAAGTAACTGACTTCTATCTTGATCATACAGATGTTAAACATCTCAAAGCTGAAATGCAAGATGACAAATTGATTATTGAAGAAGCTTAATCCTATGCAATTTGAGAGACTAGAATGCTAATTCTAGTCTCTCTTTTTGTTTTTTTAAATTATTTTTTACCTTGGACAATCCGTTTAAAAATGGGATAAAGTATAGGAACAGCTACAATGGTAACAATCGAAGTTCCAAAAGTACCTGTAATTTTAGCCAAGGCTCCTACCATTGCTGGAAGTAGAGCTAAGCCACCAATGAAACTGTTAATCAGAGTATATTTAAAAAGATTGAGAATAATCTTCGTTACCGCAGCAATTAGTCCAACAGTAAAAATAGTTGCCGGTTTATCATTGGCTTTCATCGCTTTCTCATAAACTAAATGCAAAACATAGCAAACAAGCAGTGATTCTAAAATAGTTATCCAAACTTCTGCCGCATAACCATTGAAAATATCAAAAAGTCCCAAACCAAGTGCAGCTGCTAAAGCACCAAAACCTGAACCAAAAACAAGAACAGCGATAACCACTAAGGCATTGCCCAAATGAACAAACTGCGGTCCCACCTGAATACGCAGAAATTGAACACTGACTAAAATCAAGGCTGCAAATAAACTCACTTCTATCAAACGACGTAACTCTTCTTTTTTCATTTTTTCTCCTCTAATAATAATTGATAATTCTTTATTAAATCAAGTAAATGCGGTTCATAACAAAGACCATATCTTAAATCTCTTTCTAATGCTAGGGTCGTCATCATGACTTCATTCAAAAAATCCAAAGCAAGACGACCAGATTTCTCAAGAGAAATTCCTCTAAAATAAGCGGAAGACAGGATTGCTGTTAATATATCTCCTGTACCATAAAAATGTTGTGGATAATGTTTAGCCATTAAGTAAACCAGCTTGTCTTTTGTACGGTCATAAATGGCTAAACCAATCTTATCTGCTTCAAAAGTAACACCTGTTAAAACAATATAAGAAGGTCCTAAAGCTGCTAATTTTTTTAACAGTCTTTCGACTTGACTAGACTGATAATCCTTCTCTAAATAAGCTGTTTTTGTTAAAAAAGCAGCTTCAGTTAAATTGGGAATAATAACGTCAGCGTTTTGGCATAGTCGTCGCATATGATTAGCATGGCCTTGATCAAATCCCTGATAAAAACAGCCTTTATCTCCCATAATAGGATCTACAAATAAAGGCAACTGTTTCGCATTTGCAAATTCTAAGATCAGATCTATTTGCTGACTATTCTTGAGATAGCCAGTTACCAGACCATCAAAAGCGATTCCTAAATTCTGCCACTGTTCTAAAAAGCCTGTCATACCTACTGTATAATCATCTATACGAAGCTGTTTGAAGCCACCAGTATGTGATGATAAGAGCACCGTTGGTAAAATGGCTGTTTCTACTTGGCAAGCAGCCATAAGAGGCAGACTACTGGCTAAAGCGACCTTGCCAAGTCCCGGTAAATCATTAGCGACAAGTAAACGCGGTAACATATAAACTCCTTAATGCATTTTTCAAAACGATAAAAATATTGTAAGAAATTTCAAAATAGAGTACAATAGAAAGAAATTTAAACTGTATGGGGACAAAATGGTTAGTAAATATCATGAAATTTTTTTAAATATTATACAGCAAATCGAAGATGGTCAACTAAAACGCGGCGATAAACTGCCTTCTATTCGTCAACTGAGCCAAGATTTTCACTGCAGCAAAGATACTGTTCAAAAAGCTTTGTCAGAATTGAAATATCAAAAATATATTTATCCTATTCTCAAAAGCGGTTATTACGTTTTTGAGGATAATCATGAAGAAGAAATCCTACCTCCAATCTCTCCTTCTAATTACCACAATATTGCTTACGAAGATTTTAGAACCTGCATGAATGAGACTTTAGTTGGGCGGGAAGATTATCTCTTCAATTACTATCATCAAGAAGAAGGATTGGAAGAGCTGACGCAATCTTTACAGGCACTTTTCGTAGACGAAGCCATTTACAGCAAAAAAGAAAATATCGTTGTCACTTCTGGCAGCCAACAAGCCCTTTACATCCTATCACAGATGACCTTTCCCAATCAAAAAGAGATTATTTTACTGGAACAGCCGACCTACCATCGCATGAACACCTTGGTTAAATCGCAAAATCTTCCCTACTTAACTATTGAGCGAGGATTTGATGGACTTGATTTTAATCGACTAGAGGAGATTTTTAAACAAGAAAAGATTAAGTTCTTTTATACTATTCCGCGTCTATCTAACCCTTTGGGATTGTCATACAGTCACAAAGAAAAACAAACTTTGGTAGAATTAGCTCATAAATACGATGTCTACATTATTGAAGATGACTATATGGCAGATTTTGACAGAGCCAGCAATGTTTCCTTACATTACTTAGATACCAACGATAGGATTATTTATTTAAAATCATTTTCTATGTCGCTTTTTCCTGCTTTACGTTTAGGAAGTTTAATCCTTCCTAAGAAACTCTTGAAAAAATTTCTTGATTATAAAAATCTGATTGATTACGATACTAATCTTATCATGCAAAAGGCACTCTCTTTGTATATTGATAATGGTATGTTTGCTAAAAATAAGAAACGTCTCAAGCAAATGTATTATCAAAAAACATCTGAGTTAGCAAAAGAATTTTCAACTTTTACTCTCAAGCTTCCTCATCATATTTTCCAAGATTCATTAATATTACAATTACCAACTAAAGTCAACCTTGCTCTTTTAAAGTATAGACTCAATTCGCCTAATTTTTTGGAAAAAAATTATATTAGTACTTGCCCCTACCACTTTATTCAACTGCAAGCAGGAGAAAACTGGCAGAATTTGCTAACTATTTTCGAGTAAAAATACAGACTAGAACAACCATTCCAGCCTGTATTTTTCGATAGCTTAAAAGTACTATAGCTCTTTGGTGAGAATTTAATCTTACTTTATCTTAAAACAATCCACCCTAACCTTTAAATTCTCTGTCAATTGCTCATTCTCTCAGGCCTCTGCTTAAACTTTCAATATCATTTGGTCTCGTACGACAGCAGCCGCCCACTACTTTGGCACCGAATGTATGCCAAATTTTAGTATTTTCCAAAAGCGTATGCGATATATCAGCAGATTGTGTCCACATTTGGTGTTGGCCATCATAGACTTCACCAGAATTAGGGTAAGTCACTAAAGGTTTATCTGTTATATCGGCAATCTTTTTCAAAAGACTGCTGTACACTGACGGTGAGCTGCAATTAATACCTAAAGCCAGAATTTGCGAAGCCTTATCAATCAGTTCAGCCACTTCTTCTATGGCTGTTCCGTCAGAAATCGTAGTGCCATTTTGAGCTGTAAAACTCATGTAAGCTTCTACAGACGGAAATTCTTCCTGTAAGAGTTCAACCAAGGCCTGTGCTTCTAAGAAATTTGGAATAGTCTCAAGCGCTAATAAATCACTACCCTCATCAACTAAGATTTTAATACGTGACCTATGAAAATCTTTAAGAACTTCCTTATCAAGCTGACCATAATTCCCTGTATATTCAGAACCGTCAGCTAAATAAGCCGCATAAGGGCCAACATCACCACTGATTAAAGGATAGGGGCGAACTTGTTTTTCTTTTTCACTCAGCTCCTGCCAGACTTTCTCTCTAGCATTTTTAGCTAAACTAACTGTCAAGGCTATCATTTTTTCAGCTTCTTCCTGACTTAAACCATAGTCACATAAACCTTGGTAACTAGCTTGGTAACTAGATGTAGTTACAATATCAGAACCTGAACGTAAATAAGTTTCATGAATCGTTTGAATGATACTTGGATTCTCCAAAAGGTATTTGGCCGACCATAGTTTGCCTGAAACATCATAACCCAAAAATTCCAATTCTGTTCCCAAAGCACCATGTAAAATAAGATAATCTTCTTGATTTAATAATGTTTTGAAACGTCCCATATAATCTCCTTACAATGTCTTATGCCGCCAATAATAATAAAGATAACAAAGTAGAATAAAAGGTATACCGAAATAAAGACCCGCTCTTTGTGATGCATCCCAAGCAATACCAATAATCGAAATTAACAATAGCATAATCGTAATGTAAGGCAGAATTGGAGTAAAAGGCGTTTTATAAAACAAGTCTTCTTGGACATGACTTTTCAGCCATTCCTTACGAAAATTAATTTGTGCCATAGGAATGGACAACCAGACTACAACAACAGCAAAGCCAGCGATTGACATCAGAGCCAAATAAACGGTATCTGCCGCATAGATACTTGAAAACAAGGATAAAACAGCACCTGCCATCGATAGGAGCAAAGCTCTCATAGGAACACCGTGTTCATTGATTTTAACAACCCTCGGACTAATCATACCTTCGTTGGCCAAAGACCAAAGCATGCGGCTGGAAGCATAAAGTCCTGAATTACCAGCAGACAAAATAGCTGTCAAAATAACGAAATTCATGATATCAGCAGCAAAAGGAATGCCCATCTTATCAAAAACATCAACAAAAGGAGCACTGGATACACCTGCTTCTTTCATTGGTAAAAGCGATGCTAAGACAACAATTGTCAATACAAAGAAAATCACTAAACGACCAATTGTTGTTTTAATAGCCTTGGGAACAGCTTCTTTAGGATTGTTCGTTTCTCCCGCTGCAATCCCGATGAGCTCTGTTCCAGAAAAGGCATAATTAACTGCCAACATGACTGATATTAATGCTGAAAGTCCCTTTGGCAGAGCTCCATGAGCTGTTAAATGACTAAAAAGAAATACTTCGTGCTTACCATTAAAAGATACCAAACCAAGCATGGCTCCAAAACCAAGAATAATAAAAACAAGAATAGCTAAAACCTTTATACTAGAAAAGAAGGATTCTGCTTCAGCAAAAGAACGAACACTGAGAGCATTGAGACCAAAAATAAGCAAGGCAAAAAGTGCTGCAAAGACCCAAGTGGGAACATAAGGAACCCACCGTCCCATCAACATACCTGCACCAAGAAACTCTGTCCCTAAAGCAACCGTCCAACAAATCCAATAAAGCCAAGCAATGGTAAAACCAGTTCCAGGACTGATGAATTTGGTAGCATAGGTATGAAAAGAACCTGTAACAGGCATAGCTACTGCTAATTCACCCAAAGAAAGCATCACAAGGTAAACAACAATAGCACCAACTAAATAAGAAATTACCGCTCCTAAGGGACCAGCTTGAGCAATTGTATAACCTGAACTTAAGAAAAGCCCCGTTCCAATAACACCGCCTAAGGACAACATAAAGAGATGACGACTGGTCATTTTTCGCTTAAACTGACCTTCATTTTCAAAATTGTGGTTTTCCATAAGTCCTCCTAAAGCTTAATAGCTTTATCATAACACAATTAACTCATCTTAGATAATAGCTATTTTCTATCAAGCCGTTAGTTAGAGACTATAACAAGATTCCCCGTTGAATACACCTAATTACATGGAAATATTAGATTCAGAGGAACGTACTAATTTATCAAAAAGGCTGTAATCAAAACATTTCTACTACTTCATTTTTTCTCCACTATAGGCAAAGCATTCACAGATTTATTTTATCTAAAAAAGCAAAAAGGTATGACTCACTATGTTTATAGGAATCACACCCTTCATCTAATCAACTAATCAACTTTTTAACTATTTCACCTTGGGAAATTAAAGAGACTCTAAAATGGCATCCCAAGATGTATCCAAACCTGTCCGATCAACTGACGAAAAGATGATAAAAGCATCATTGGAATCAAAATCAAGTTTCTTTTTTATAGCAGATTCCTGTTTATTCCATTTGCCACGAGGAACCTTGTCAGCCTTTGTCGCAACTAAAATAACAGGAATTTCATAGTATTTCAAAAAATCATACATCTGTACATCATCTGAACTGGGATCATGACGAAAATCAACCAGACTCACGACTGCTCGTAAATTTTCACGACTAGTTAAATACTCTTCAATCATTTTGCCCCACTTGGCGCGTTCTTTCTTTGAAACCTTAGCATACCCATAACCGGGCACATCCACAAAGCGAAGCTTATCGTCGATATTATAAAAATTCAACGATTGCGTTTTTCCAGGCTTACTAGACGTACGAGCCAGATTTTTTCGGCCTAACAGCGTATTGATAAAACTGGATTTACCAACATTAGAGCGGCCAGCTAGGACAATTTCAGGTAAGTCATCTTGAGGGTAATGCGATTTATTGACCGCACTAAGAAGAATAGAAGCATTGTGGGTATTTAAAAATTCACTCATCACATCTCCATCTCCTTAGGAAGCTGTCTCAAGAATAGGTTTGTCAGTCCCTTCTACCGCTTTCTTAGTAATGCGAACGCAAGTGACATCCTCTTGACTCGGAATTTCAAACATCAGATCCAGCATCGTTTCTTCAATAATAGAGCGAAGACCGCGTGCGCCTGTCTTACGTTCAATCGCCTTTTGAGCAATCGCTTGAAGCGCCTCTTGATCAAACTCAAGCTCAACACCATCATAAGATAAAAGCGTCTGATATTGTTTAACTAAAGCATTTTTAGGTTCTGTCAAAATCTTAACCAAATCATCAACCGTTAATTGCTCAAGCGCAGCTAAAACTGGCAAACGACCAATAAACTCTGGAATAAGACCAAATTTTTGAATGTCTTCTGAAATAATTTCTTGCATATAAGAAGATTGATCATCAATCTTCTTATTATTTTGACCAAAGCCAATAATTTTCTCACCCAAACGCTGTTTAACGATATCTTCAATACCATCAAAAGCGCCACCAACTATGAAGAGGATGTTTTTCGTATCAATTTGAATCATTTCCTGTTGGGGATGTTTCCGACCACCTTGTGGTGGCACACTAGCTACTGTTCCTTCAATAATCTTAAGCAGAGCTTGTTGGACACCTTCACCAGATACATCACGTGTGATGGAAACATTTTCGCCTTTTTTAGCAATCTTATCAATTTCATCAACATAAATGATGCCACGCTCCGCGCGTTCAACATTATAATCAGCTGCCTGAATCAATTTAAGCAAAATGTTTTCAACATCTTCACCTACATAACCCGCTTCAGTCAAGGCTGTTGCATCAGCAATAGCAAAGGGCACATTGAGACTCTTAGCCAAAGTCTGTGCTAAGAAAGTTTTTCCAGAACCTGTCGGTCCAATCATAAGAATATTTGATTTTTGTAAGTCAACATCTTGGTCGTCTTGGCTCTCAGTAAAACTGATACGCTTATAATGATTATAGACAGCAACTGCTAAAGCACGTTTGGCACGGTCCTGACCGATAACATAACTGTCTAGTATTGCCAACAATTCTTTTGGTTTTGGAACTTCTGAAAGATCAGCCAATACCTCTTCTGCTAGTTCTTCACGGATAATTTCTTGTGATAATTCAACACATTCATTGCAAATAAAAACGCCATTACCTGCAATAATTTTTTTAACTTCATCTTGATTTTTGCCACAGAATGAACAATGCACTGTGACATCATTGGTTCTATTTCCAGCCATTTTTTCCTCTAACTTCTAATTTTCTTAAAACAGGGTTCCATAAAAAGCATGAATGGTATTTACAATATTAGTCAGAGCATTTAACAAGAAAAACACCCCTAAACCATAACGATTTTTCTTAAATGCAGGAACAGCACATAAAATACAAATCACAAATAAAAAAGCAGTAAATACACCAAAAATACTTCTTTGCATATCTTAAGCCAATCTCCTCATTTCTTTTTCTCAAGTACAGTAACAGTAAAGTCATGACTGTTATTTTCATCTTTTTCAAAAAAAGCTTGAGAAATTTCCTGAAAACTAGAAAAATCTCTTAGAGGAAAATAAGTATCTCCTTCAAACTGTCCATGAACTGATGTTTTTATTATTTTATCATAATAACTTTCAAAAGCTTTATAAATAGATGCACCACCAACAATAAATAAACTTTTGTCTTGCTGCCTGTACCAAGAAAGAGCTTCTGGGACACTGTGGACAATGCTTACACCTTCTGCCTTAAACTGTGGATCATGAGTTAAAATCAAGGTGTCACGTCCAGGTAACACACGGCGGTTCATACCATCAAAGGTAACGCGTCCCATCAATAGAGCTTGCCCCATGGTCATCTCTTTAAAATGGTTCAACTCTTTGGGTAAATGCCAAGGAAGACTGCCTTTAACTCCAATTAAGTGTCTGTCATCTTCTGCCCAAATGGCAACAATTTTCTTTTCTCGCTTATTGTTCATACTTTTCTTATTTTATCAAATTTCTAAAAAAAATGCATTGAAAAAACTCAAATGCATTTTGTCTATTGTATTTAAACTCCTTATTTAAGCTAACTGTTCTTGAGTTATTCTAAGATCACGTTCCCATTTTACCCAACCAACAATACTATTAATCATATAAATAATATACATGAGCATAACATGTGGTTCTGCACCCCACCAAAGAAAAATGCTGAGAACATTGGTCGCAATCCAAAAGAGCCATTGTTCACTGTACATGCCTGTTTGAAGAAACTGACCGCTCCAATTGGTACCATCTGTTGAACTATCCCAAAAAGGGCGATGCGAACCGATTGATCGATAAATAAAGCCAAAAACTAACCAGACAATAATTGTAATTCCAAGTGATTTCAACCAGCCTAGGGGTGTCAGTTTTCGTGATTTAACATCCTTTACTTCAACTTTCTTTTCCTGTCCTTCACGATGTCCAATCAACCAATAATAAGCACCGACAAATTGCATGACAGTGAAAAATAAGGTTGTTAAAACTTCACCATAATACATATTTTCAAAACTGAGATAAAGATAGAGCATTTCATGAATAAAACCGATGAAATAATTACTGATACGCCCCTCAGCAACAAAGATAACACATAGAATTCCTGTCAGTGCTGCCGCAAAACCAGCAATGTGCCGTGTTCCACCGATAAATTCTAAAACTAGTGTTGGAAAACTAAGAGCTAAAAGGTATAGCCACTGCGACAGGCTCCTATTTTTAACCAAATCCTCCCATAGCGCTTGTAATATCCCCCAAAAGCCTAATTTTTTACCTTCTTGCCACAGCCATTTAAAATTATCCCAGATATTGCTTGCTTTTCTAGACACCGTTTTGCTCCACCTTTTTAATTAATGTTTGAAATCATTATACAACGTTTTTTACATGTGTCAAGACATATATTGGTTTTTTATAAAAAAGAGCCATAATTATTGGCTCGTCATTTTTAAATAGCTAAATCAAATTTTAATTGTGGTTTAACCGGTTCATAATCCAATAATTCAAAATCTTCAGGTTTAATATCAAAGAAATTAGTTTTATTTGGGACATTCAATACCAAATGCGGTTGACAAACCACTGGCTCTCTCCGCAATAATTCCTCTGCTTGTTCAAATTGATTATCATAAATATGGAGATTATTGACAAAATAGAAGAATTTACCAACCTTCCAACCAAAGTGTTTGGCGATCATCATCTGCAAAGCGACATATTGCATGGCGTTGATATGGTGAGCAACCAGCATATCGTTGGAGCGCTGTGTTAAGGTAGCATCTAAATAAATTTCGCCATTCACACGACGAACATCGAACATGGTTTGAAAGGCACAAGGTAGGAGACCTTCTGTTTTTTCAAAGGCTTCATAATCCCAAAGAGAGATGACATTGCGTCGATTCCAAGGATTTTCTTCCAATTGTTTGAGAATTTTATTCATAATATCATGTTTCTTAACAATGGCACCATAACGTTCTCCGATGGTTCCTGTTTGCTTGACTTCCCAATCATTCCAATACCTAACACCGTACTTATCATTTAAGATGGCTAATTCGTTGGTCTGATCCTGATAGATCCAGAATACTTCCTTGATAGCTGACTTGATAGCAATCGGACGAAGGGTTGTGATAGGAAATTCTCCTTTTGCAAGATCATATTCTGCAAAAGCGCCTGTAATATATTTAGAATTGGCTGTCTTGCCATTTTTATATTTAGGACGAGCCTGTTCGCTCCAGACACCATCAGTTAAGATTTTTTTTATATTTTTTTTGAAAATAAAATCTGCCTTAGACATTGCTTCTCCTTCTATGATTCTAAGAAAATAATTTAAACTTCTTTTAGATATTATAGCAGAAAAAATAGGTTTCGTCTGATCTAACAGATTCTCCCAAAAATTGAATCCTTGAAAGTTTATTCATTACCTTTAGTTTAAATTGTGATAAAATAACTATGACATTTTACAAAAAAGAAATCAGATAAAAAAGAAAAGAAGGATTGACTTATGAGAATTGGGATTGATAAAATTGGTTTTACAAGCAGCCAATATGTCCTGAATATGAAAGATTTAGCTGAGGCCCGTGGCGAAGATCCCCAAAAATTCAGTAAAGGACTTTTGCTGAATGCTCTTAGCATCGCTCCTATTACCGACGACGTTGTCACCCTAGCAGCCGGATCAGCCAATGAAATTCTGACTGCAGAGGATAAAGAAAAAATTGATATGGTCATTTTAGCTACCGAATCCAGCGTTGATCAAAGTAAGGCTGGAGCTGTTTATGTGCATTCCTTATTAGGTATTCAGCCTTTTGCGCGTAGCTTTGAGATGAAAGAGGCATGCTACAGTGCTACTGCAGCCCTCAACTATGCTAAACTGCATGTTGAAAAACATCCTGACACGCGTGTGCTTGTTCTTGCTAGCGATATCGCCAAATACGGAATTGGAACTCCCGGAGAATCTACTCAAGGAGCCGGCAGTATTGCCATGCTTGTCAAAAAAGATCCCCGTATTCTTATTCTTCATGATGAGACCTTAGCTCAGACACGTGATATTATGGATTTTTGGCGGCCAAATTATACAATAACACCTTATGTTAATGGTATGTATTCTACCAAACAATATTTGGATATGCTGAAAACGACTTGGGCAGAATATCAAAAACGTTTTGATGTTTCTTTAACTGATTTTGCAGCTTTTTGCTTTCATCTTCCTTTTCCTAAACTAGCTCTTAAAGGCTTTAACAAAATCATGGATAAGCAAGTCCCATCTAATTTGCAGGAAAAACTTAAGGTGAATTTTGAAGCTTCCATTCTTTATAGCAAGCAAATCGGAAATATCTATACAGGTTCACTCTTTTTAGGACTCCTTTCTCTTTTGGAAAATAGTCAAAATCTTGTGGCTGGTGATAAGATTGCTCTTTTTAGCTATGGTAGCGGGGCTGTTGCTGAAATTTTCACAGGAACACTGGTTAAAGGTTTCAAAGAACAGCTACAGACTAATCGTCTTGACAAACTCAAAAGACGGACTCCCTTATCTGTTGAGAATTACGAGAAAATCTTTTTTGAAGAGGCTCAACTTGATGACAAAGGAAATGCTTTTTTCAAAGAATATCAGACAGGACCTTTTGCCTTAAAAGAAATCCTTGAACACCAAAGAATCTATGGTAAAGTCAATGAATCCTAAAAAAATTAACTGGTCAGGTTTTTCTAGAAAGACATTGCAAGAACGCCTGAAACATTTAGAAAAACATCAGTTGCTAAGCACAGAAGAGTTGAAGAAACTCTGTCAAAATCAACAATTACCTTTAGAGACTGCCAATCAAATGGTCGAAAATGTCTTAGGAACTTTTTCGCTGCCTTTCGCCCTAGCACCAGATTTTCTCATTGATGGGAAGGAATATCAGGTTCCTTTTGTAACTGAAGAGCCTTCTGTTGTTGCGGCAGCTAGTTTTGCAGCTAAAATTATCAAACGTTCTGGTGGTTTTTCTACTAAAATTCATAATCGTCAAATGCTTGGCCAAGTGGCTCTTTATGATGTGGATGACTTTGATAAAGCACACAAAAATATCTTGGACAAGAAGGCCTTACTCCTATCTTTAGCCAATGAGGCACACCCTTCTATCGTTAAGCGTGGCGGCGGCGCTTGCGATTTGATGACAGAGATTAAAGGGAGTTTTCTAATTGTTTATCTGAGTGTTGACACCAAAGAGGCCATGGGAGCAAATATAGTTAATACTATGCTGGAAACCTTAGCTGCTCCTTTAGAAGAACTATCTGGCGGACAAAGTCTCATGGCTATTCTTTCTAACTACGCAACAGAAGCTTTGGTAACAGCACAATGTCAGGTTAATCTTCGTTTCCTCAGTCGTGATAAGACAGAAGCCAAAAAATTAGCTCGAAAAATGGACTTAGCCAGTCAACTAGCCCAAATTGACGTTTATCGAGCCAGCACCCATAATAAGGGTATTTTTAATGGCATCGATGCTCTTGTACTAGCTACAGGTAACGATTGGCGTGCTATTGAGGCTGGTGGACATGCTTATGCTAGTAGAGATGGACATTATCGTGGCCTGCCTACTTGGTCCTATGATGACAAAAATGAGATATTAAAGGGCAAGATATCCCTACCTATGCCCATTGCTACTAAAGGAGGATCTATTGGGTTAAATCCAACGGTTCAATGCGCTTATGATTTGCTTGGAAATCCGACTGCTAAAGAATTAGCTGCTATCATTGCTGCTGTAGGTCTGGCTCAAAATTTTGCCGCCCTTAAAGCCTTGACTAGTACAGGCATCCAAGCTGGACATATGAAACTTCAGGCAAAGTCCTTAGCCTTGCTTGCAGGCGCTAAGGAAAAAGAAGTCTCAACTCTTGTTTCTCAGCTTCTTAAAGCTAAGCATATGAATTTAGAAACTGCGCAAACACTTTTAAAAAATTTAAGATAAATTTAAAAACATTATATTATAATCCTTTAAAAAATATCATTGCAAAGATGATATTTTTTCTATTACCACTTTTTTTCTTGACAATAAGTTTCTATAAATATATAATCTAGTTATGTAGACTAGATGTTAAGGAGGTAAGAATTTGGAAAAAATACTTTATCCAAAATGGGATGACCTTCCTGAACTTGATTTATATTTAGACCAAGTCCTGCTCTATGTTAATCAGACCACAGATGCTGCTGCTTCTAAAGACAAAGGACTAACAGCTTCTATGATTAATAATTATGTCAAACATGGTCATATTGAAAAGCCAATCAAGAAAAAATATAATCGAAAACAGGTCGCTCGTTTGATTGTTATTACTGCTCTCAAAAATGTCTTCTCTATCCAAGAGATTAGCCAGACTTTGACCGTTTTAACAGCAAATAACTCTTCAAAAAACCTTTATAATGACTTTGTAACCTGTATGAACACCGATGAAAGACAAGATATTGCCCCTGTAGTGGTATCAGCTTGTCAAACTCTAAAACTTTATCTGCAAACATATCAGCTTGTCTTAGAACTAGAAAGAAGTGATATCAATGAGTCCAACACAAACTCTGAAACTAAGTAAACAATTGAGTTTTGGCGAAGAGGTTGCTAACAGTGTGACACATGCTGTTGGTGCAGCTATTATGCTTGTTCTGCTGCCTATTTCTGCCATTTACAGTTATCAACATTACGGAATAGCCGCTGCAATCGGAATGTCCATTTTTGTCATTAGTCTCTTTTTGATGTTTTTGTCATCAACTGTTTATCATGCTATGACTTATGATTCACCACAAAAATATGTTCTTCGTATTATTGATCACAGTATGATTTATATTGCTATTGCAGGAAGTTATACACCAGTTGCACTTTCACTGGTCGGAGGTTGGTTAGGCTACCTTATTATTGTTCTTCAGTGGGGCACTACTATTTTTGGTATTTTATATAAAATTTTTGCTAAGAAGATTAATGACAAATTCAGTCTTTTCCTTTATTTATTGATGGGATGGCTGGTTATCTTTATTATTCCAGCTATTGTCAGCAAGACTGGTCTAGCTTTTTGGCTTTTAATGTTAGGCGGTGGCTTATCTTATACTGTTGGAGCCTTCTTCTACGCTAAAAAGAGGCCTTATTTTCACATGATTTGGCATCTCTTTATTTTACTGGCTTCTGCTTTGCAATATATCGCTATTGTCTACTATATGCTATAAAATTAAAACTCCGCTTCAAAAACGGAGTTTTCTTATTATTTAATTTTGATAACCACCTTAATGACACCTTTAAAACAAGCCATTATTGTCTCTGTCCTTCTCTTAAGCGCCCATATAAAAGATAGTCAACATTTCGAAGTTCTGCAATCGTTTGACAGTTAAGGGCGCACATGATCAGGCGCAAATCTTCTTTCCAACCATTTACAATAGCAATGACTTCATGAACAGAATGCTGTTCAACTAATTCTAACATCGTTCGAGATAAACCGACCGCTTTGGCTCCAAGGACCAAAGCTTTTATCATGTCCAGCGGATGACGAACCCCACCGCTAGCTAAGATTTCTACCTTATCCATAAGCGACTGAGCATTTAATAGAACTTGCGCTGTGGTTTGTCCCCATTGATTAAGATAAGAACGATTTCCGCCACGTCTATTTTCGATATAAGCAAAACTGGTTCCGCCTCGGCCAGAAATATCGACAGTTTTAACCCCTAGGTCAATAGCAGTTTGGATTGTTTTAACGTCCATACCAAAACCAACTTCTTTTAAAATAAAAGGAAGTTGTAGTTTCTTCGCATAGTCAGATAAATGTTTCTTCCAAGACCTAAATTCGCGTTCCCCCTCTGGCATAAGGAGCTCTTGCATAAGATTAATATGAACTTGAAGAAATAAAGGCTGTAAATCCCTAACTGCCTGTAAGCCAGCCTGATAAGGTTTGTCAAGGCCGATATTGGTTGCTAGTAATAAATGAGGTCTGGATTTTTTTACCTGATAAGAAGTATCGTCTGGATTTTTAAGAGCTGTACTGTAAGAACCTGTTATAAAAAGAAGACCACAGGTGTCTGCTACCTGAGCTAATTTTTCATTAACTTCTTTCCCTTTTTGACTTCCGCCTGTCATAGCGTTGATATAAAAAGGAAAATCAAAATCCTGACCAGCAAAATGTGTAGACAAATCAATCTCGGCTAAATCATAATCTGGTAAAGAATGATGAATGAGTTCTATGTCATCGAAACTATTATATGGTGAACGATAGTCTAAGGCATATTTTATATGATCATCTTTTCTATTTGTCATCGATTTTTCCTATAATTTTTCTTGATAAAGCAATTCAATACCAGCTTTTTGCCAGCGTTCCACTAAAAGGTGACTGTCCCTGTCTTTAAAAGAAAGAGCAATTCCACAATCACCGCCACCAGAACCACTGCTCTTAGCAATGACATCTAGACCTTTCTCAGCTGCTTTTAATTGCCGTAAACGTTCTGTATAGATAGCTGGATTGAGATTTTCTAAGAGCTGGCTGCTAGTTGCTAAACTTTCTTTTATCACATCTTTTTGACCATTTAGCAAGCCTTGGGAAAGTTTTTCGACATTTTCCTGACTGACTTTTAAAAAGGATGGCGTAATTGAAGATTTAACAAGATTAACCATCTTATTTGAAATAGAGGGTTGTTTGGTCCAGCCAACGAGAAAATCGCAAGCGATTTTAGGATATAAGACTGAAATGCGATAACCCCAATCCCTCTCTAAAACAGTTCTTAGGTCATCAGATACTATCCAAGTCCTTACTAATTGGCGGTCAAAAGCTGTAAAATAAACCAAATTATCATAGGCAATGCAAGCCAAATCTCCCATGGAACCATTATCACCACGCTTAATTAAGGTATAGGCAGCCAGCTTAAAGATTGTATCTGTCGATAAATCCAATTGATAGAAACGAGAGAGTGCTTTTAAGGTTAAAATAGTAACACTACCACTAGAACCAATCCCGAATTTTTTCCCATCGCGTCCCAATTCTCCATTAATTTCTAAGGAAAAAGGGGATAAATCAGCAATTTCTTTTCCCAAAAAATTTGCTAAAACCGTAATTGTCTCTTGGATCAGGCTATAATTAGAGTCAGCCGCCATACCCACACAATAAGCAAACATATCAGACCAAATTGAAATTTCTTTGGCAGATTTGATAGTAGCTGTCATATAAATGGGAATGTTTTTAATAATGGCCGACTGACCGGGAGTTAAGATAGCATATTCACCAGCAATATATAGTTTACCGCCTGTTTTTACTTGAATGATATTATCCATGTTAAAGTTCCTTTGTTTTAGACACAATAATCTGATAGTCTTGCGCAAAAATACGAGATAGACGCTCCAAATCTTTCTCGAGACACAAAACTTTGACATTAGGACCTGCATCCATGGTAAAATAACACCTTTCACCTTGCCGTCGCAGTTCTTTTACTCTTTCCATAGCTTGGTAGGAAGCTTTAGTTAAATAAGAAAAAGGAGGATTAGCGGTTCTTGTTGTTGCATGCATAGCTAAAGCATTAGCTTCTGTTAAATCGCCGACTTTTTCAAAGTCAGCAGCTTTTAAATAGTCCAACATAGCAACATAATCCTTTTCAGATTGGGCAATCCAATCAGCAAAATTTGTTGAGGTCTCTGAACAACGCTGCATACCTTGACGGCTCGAAATAGGTTTTCTGGTATCGTTCAAAACCAACATAATCATAGCTAACTTTAAATCTGACGGTACAGGATAAATCTCACCTGAATCTTTATCCCATGCCGTCAAGGGTCCAAAAAAAGAACGCGAAGAAGAACCTGAAGCAAATTTGGCTATTTGGGCAAGTTCTTCCTGAGTTGCATTTGTTTCAAAGAATATATTGGCAGCCTTAACCAAAGCTGATAAACCGCTAGAACTTGAAGATAAACCAGCTGCCGTTGGCATATTGTTGGAAGTCTCTACCTTAACAAAAAAAGGAGTCTCTTTTCTAAAAAAATCCAGAACCTTACTGATTTTTCGGTGCTCTGCTTCATTTTGTAAAATATGATCAATGTAAAATTCATCAGCTTCTGCATTTCTTAAAAGAGTCAGTCTAGTTTCCGTATACATATTTTCCAAAGTCAAAGAAATACTACTGGTTGCCGGAGTCATCTTTTTAGTATTTGTCTTACCCCAATATTTAATGATAGCAATATTTGCATAAGACTTCACTTTTACAGATTTTACGGTCACTTTGGAACTTCCCTTCTTAAGTTTATTCATTATGATTGCATTATCATTTTAATATAAAAATGAGAAAAAAGCGACCTTAAGCAAAAAGAAATTTCTTAACTCATTTACAAAAGAAGCCTATCTGACTAAAAAATTCCCTAAGTCAGAATGTTCATTTCTAACTTAGAGAACTGTAATTCTTTTTATCAATGCAGTGGAAATTTTCTTTACAATATATAATCAACTGAGTAACTATCATCAGACAGAATCCGGGCTAAAAAGCGACGCGTTCTGTCTTCTTTAGGTTTCGAGAAAAATTCTTTTGGCGAAGCTTCTTCGATGATGTGCCCACCATCCATAAAAATGACATGATTGGCCACATCTTTGGCAAAACTCATTTCATGCGTGACCACAATCATGGTAACGCCTTCCTCAGCCAATTGTTTCATGACACCCAAAACATCACCAATCAATTCAGGGTCAAGTGCCGATGTTGGTTCATCAAAAAAGATAAGATCTGGCTTGACTGCAATGGCACGTGCAATCCCAATTCTTTGCTGCTGACCACCAGATAATTGACTAGGATAATAATTTTTATAACTCAATAAGCCTACTTTTTCAAGGGCTTGCTCCGCAATTTGAATCGCTTGTTCTTTGGGAATCTTTCTTGCAGTCATTAAGCCTTCCAAAACATTTTCCAAAGCGGTTTTATTAACAAAAAGATTATAGTGTTGAAAAACAAAGGCCGTCTTTTGCCGAATGGTCAAAATTTCTTTACGATTAAGTGTTGCCAAATCATATGATTGTCCATCTAAAGTTAGATGTCCTTTATCTGCTTTTTCCAAGTGATTAAGACAGCGCAAAAAAGTTGTTTTTCCTGAACCGCTAGGACCCAAAATAACGACAACATCTCCCTTGTTAACAGTCAAGCTAACATTGTCAAGAACAAGTTTATCTCCAAATTGTTTTGATAAATTTTTAATTTCTAACATGTATTCTCCTTAAGCAAAACGCTTTTCTAAAGTTGAAAAACTCCACTGAATCAAACCACAGATAATAATATAAATAATGAAAATCACAAGATAAGATTCAAAATATTGGTAACCATGAGCCGCTTCAACCTTAGCTATAGCTGTAATATCCTTAACTGTCATGACAAAAACAAGCGAAGTTCCTTTAACAATATTAATCACCAAATTACAAAGATTGGGAAGAGCAGACCTCAAAGCCTGTGGGAAAATAATTCTGAGATAACTTTGTGTCGTTGTTAAACCAATAGACTGAGCTGCTTCCAACTGTCCCTTATCAACCGTTAAAATAGCAGATCGTAAAATTTCTGATAGACTCCCTGTTGTCATTAGACTAAAGATAATAAAAGCATAATAAATAGGATTAAGTTTAAAAATATCTAATCCGCTTGATTTTAAAATGGTATTTAAAACACTGGGTAAAAGACTGTAAAAAAAGAGAATCAAAAGAATAGGCGGTGTTGCTCTAATAAAAGCTAGATAAACAATCGAAAAAGTCGTCACACCTTTTACCTTGTAAATTCTGCCCAAAGCCAAAAACAAAGCCGGTAAAAAGCTCAGCAGTATAGAGACTATCATGATGACTAAGGTCACAGGAACACCCTTTAAGGAAAGTAAAAATGTATGAAAAATATAAGAAAAATCCATATGACCTCCTAAGTATTTCCTTTATTAAGACTGTGTTCCATAAAATGTGATACCAGTGACAAAACTAAGGCAATTCCCCAATAAATAAAGGCAACAGCTGTATAAGTTTCCAGAGAATAGTTCCCCAAATTCCGACTAATAATCAGATTTCCTGCCCCCATGACATCCACTAAACCGATTGTATAGGCTAGAGCCGCATCTTTCATCAAATTTAAAATGGCAGTTGTTATATTGGGTAAGGCGATTTGAAAGGTCTGCGGCAAAAGAATACGTCTAAAGGTTTGAAAGCCAGTTAGACCAATACTGAGACCAGCTTCTAATTGTCCCTTAGGTACAGCTAAATAAGCTGATTTGAAAACTTCAGAAATTGAGGCCGCAAATAGTAATACCATAGTTACAACGACAAAAATAGCACGTGACCAATCGTCAACATCCAAATGAAGCCACCAAGTCAAAAATTCTGGCAGACCATAAAAAACAAGAAAGAGCAAAACAATTGGCGGTGTACATCTCAAAATAAAAACATATCCTTTAGCAAAGGCTGCCCAGCTGTTTTTAGAATCCACTTGTGCCCAAGCCAGACCTGCTCCCAACAAAGAACCTAAAAGAACGGTTAAAAAAATGACCCACAACGTTAAAGGAAGAGCATTTAAAATAGTTGGCAAAAATTTAAAAACATAAGACGGTGTATAAGAAACCATACTGACCTCCTATTTTGTGACATAGTTAAAGACATCTTCCCCAAAATACTTCTTAGACAGTTTGGCTAAAGTTCCATCCTTCTTCAATTCTTTCACAGCCTTATTGTAAGCTTTAACGAACTTTTGATTGGCTTTATTACGATGAATCAATGGGTAAGTTTCGATACCTTTATAAGGAATCCAAGTCAACTTATCAGCATACTTATGATAAGCACCATCCTTATCCTTCACAGCCTGTTTAAAGGAGAGTTTTATATCAAAATAAGCATCATAACGTCCCTCTAAAACCCAGGCATAAGCATCTGCAACCGTAAAACTTTCTGCTGATTTCAAATCAATTGGAGTATCTTTATGTTTTTTATTGTAAGCTTCAATAACATTCCACTGAGCATTTTGCGGAGAGATAGGAACAAGTTTGCCACCCGATTTCGCAAAAGAATTAATACCAGTAATTGTTTTTTCTTCATCTTTCCTAATAGTCAAGCCGATGACACTGGCACCAAGAGCATCTTTAGGGATAATAAATTTTTTGGCACGCTCTTTTGTGTACCAAGCCCCTTTAGTCCCAATATCATACTTGCCTGATTCAAGTCCGATAAGCAAATCCTCATCACTTGTTCCTGTATATTTAAATTTATAATCAGGTAGTTTTTTATCAATAGCTTTTAAAACGTCTACTTCATAGCCTGTATTTTCTCCCTTGTCATTCACATAGTCATAGGGAGCATAATTTTGAGTATGAGCCACCTTTAGAGTAGTCACTTTCTCATTAGCACCATTTCCCGCCAATTGACGTCCAATAATCGTCCCACCAATAAGAAGAAGCAATACGCCTCCTGTAACAATCCATGTTTTCTTAGTCATTTGAATAATCTCCTTCTTTCAACTTATAAAGTTACCGCTTCTTTGACCCAAGCAATACGCTCAGCAGCAATATCACTTGGAATCGTACAATCTGCTCCTATAACAGTGGCTAACGTACCAGATTCTTGTAACAATTTCTTTACTTCAGTTTGAATATCATCCTTACTTCCTTTATAGAGAATACCGTCTTTAGTGTTAACAAATCCTCCCAAAACGGTTTTACCGCCAAAAAGTTTACGGCCTTGAGCTAAACTGATACCTTCTGGACCAACAGCCCAATTAAAAACCTGAGCCGGATAATCCTTGAAGAGTTTGATATCATTGCTTGCTCCTTCGTAACCACAGATATGAAGAACAGTTAGACCTTGAACTTGCTGAGCTGCCTCAATAATGGTCAAATCACTAGGTGTAATATAGTTCCGATAGTCCTCAGACGTTACATTGCTGTCTTGAATGGATTGTACACTGAGATAAATCCCTTCAAGACCAGCTTCTGCAATAATTTTTCTTGTTAAGGTAGCAATATCGCCAGCAATCACATTTAAAACCTTTTTTAGAGTCTGAGCATCTTCTTGTAAAAATCGGGCAATAATGCCATCACCATGAGCCACCTGTCCTGATAACTGCCATTTAAGATAAGTGACTGGAGAAAAAATGTTATAAATAGCCACAATATCTTCAGTAAAACTTTCTTTAATAGCCTTGACTAACTGCACTTGTTGATCAAACCAAGGGTGATTTTCACCAATAGAAGAAATATTGGCTAATTCTTGAATTGACGTAACATTTGTATGAATCAATTCATTTGGATAAGTGAAAAAACCATCACTCATCAATTTGATAAAATCAGGATCTACTTCTTTAATAAATTTTTGATGTCCTTGAAGATTCTTCTTAAAAAGTTCTGGATTATCAAGGCCTTGTCCAAATTCTTCTTCTGCCAAAAAATGATACCAAAAACCAACAGGAACTTTGTCTACCCTTTCACCTTTAAAAGCCTTTAAGACCCATTCTTTCTTACTGTCTGCCATAAAGTCCATCTCCTTTGAAAATAATATGACTTTATCCTACCATCTCCTCAACACCTTGTATAATTTATCTTTTTTATGGTTGGCTATAAATTTTATTTATGGCAATAAAAAAGAGCTTAAATAAAGGAAAAGAAAAAACAATAGTAGGCCATAAGAAAAAGTTATCACTTCTTTGTTTTTTTCTATCGGTTTTTTACGGATTTTCCTGTGTTTCTTTTGTTATAATGTCAGAAAAGTTCTAGAAGAAGGAGATTATTATGAATTTTCAACAATGTCGTTATGTTGAGGCTATTGCCAATACAGGTTCTTTTAGTGAAGCTGCTAAAAAACTTTATGTCACACAGCCCAATCTTTCCTCTTCAATTAAAGAGTTAGAAAATGACTTAGGAGTACAGCTTTTTATTCGCTCTAATACGGGTGCTCGCCTAACAGATGATGGTTATGATTTTCTTAAGTATGCTAAACGCATTTTGGGAGAAGCTGATCTTCTTAAAAAACGCTACCAAGACAACTACAAAAAGAGCTTTACCATTAGTTCGCATCACTATGATTTTCTAGCCATTCCGCTTCTTGAAATAGCCGAAAAATTCAAAAAAGACTTTCAACATTTTCACCTGATTGAGACAACAACCAAAAAAATCTTAGAAAGCGTCTTAAATTTTGAAAGTGACTTGGGTATTCTTTATCTTAACGACGATAATCGTCATATTTTAGAACGTTATTTTAAACAGCATGATCTTGCTTTTACACCTCTCGGGGATTTTCCTACACGGATTTTCCTTAGAAAAGATCATCCGCTCGCCCAGCAAAAGGTCATTGAAAAAGTGCAATTAAAAGATTATAAGCAAGTCCGTTTCAGACAAGAAATTTCAGGACTTAACTTTGACGAAGATACCCTTGATATTCCTGAAAATCAATCTGTCTTTTACAGTAATGATCGCGGTACTATCATGAATATCCTCTGTGGTTCAGATGCTTATGCTTCAGGATTGGGTATTGTTAACAGTTTTATCAAGGATCAAATTGTTCTAATCCCTCTTAAAGACAGCAAAATGCATACCCTTGGTTTTGTTAGCAATAAACGTAAACAAGAAACTGATATTACTCAGCAATTCATTACTGCTGTTAAAAACAGTCTTAGAACATACGAAAGGGGAACACAATTGTGATTTGGCAGAAAAAGTATAAAAATGTTCACTTGTTCCAAGCAGACTTCCAAATTTTATATCCCTCAAACTTCTTAATAAGGACAAATTTCTTGCAAAGTTTGACAATAAATTCTATAATACTAAAGCATTACCATTAGGAGGCAATCATGTCAATTATTAAAATGCTTATTATCATTCTGGTCGCTTTGGAATTCTTTTACATTATGTATTTGGAAACGTTAGCCACACAGTCTACAAAGACATCTCAAGTTTTTGGCATGACTCAAGAAACATTAGGTGAAAAAGAAATTGATGTACTGTTTAAAAATCAAGGTATTTATAATGGCCTTCTTGGTTTAGGTCTGCTTTATGGGTTAGCTTTTAATACAGCTATCATTTTACCAATCTTGATTTACATTATTCTTGTTGCTGCGTATGGTGCTTATAGCAGCAATCCAAAAATTTTGCTGACACAGGGAGGGTTAGCCATTATCGCTGCACTACTTTATCTCTTTTAATAGGTTAAAAATGAGGTCAGGATAAAAATATCCTAACCTCATTTTTTATATCAAAATTATAAAATAACCTTAAAAGTAATGGCATCATTCTTATAGGAGACTGAAATTTTTCCTTTAAAAATTTTAACAATACTCTGAGCCATTGACAATCCGATGCCATAACCTGATGTCTGATTGTTATGCGATTCATCTTCGCGATAAAAGCGGTCAAAGAAACGGCTATAATCAATTTCAGTACCTTCTTTAAAGGTATTTGAAACCTCTAGTCTTGCCTTTTTAAGACCACTGGTTCTGCTAAGTTTGACACTTACTGTCCCCTTATCATCACAATATTTATTAGCATTATCTACTAAAAGAGTGACCAATTCAAAGAGGGATTTTTCTTCTGCTTTGACATAAATATCAGAAGCAATCTGCATCTCAAACGTTTTACCATCTTTAATGATGGGAGCTTTAAAGTCTTCTGCTGCATCTTGCACAATTTCCGAAAAACAAACTCTTTCAAGAACAATATTCGGCTGCTCTTCTAACCTAGCCAAAGTAACTAATTGATTGATTAAATGGGTCAAGCGTTCAACTTGATCCTTGGTACTTTTGGTCCATTCTGTTTCGCCAGTCATTAATTCTTGCAATTCATTATTAGCAGAAATAATGGATAAAGGGGTTTTTAATTCATGTCCAGCATTAGTAATAAAGCGTTTTTGTTTCTCATAATTTTCAAGGTAAGGCTTAATAGCATAGCCTGAAAAAACAGAAACAACTAAAATGAAAAAGAGCAAACTATAAAAGGACATTTGAATAGACAAATTAATTAATTCAGAACGATCAGCAAAAAAACGAGTAGCATCCAAGACAACAACCAAATAGCGGCCAGATGGATTCATTTTTGTCACACGGTAAGAATAAAAATGATTGTTTTTTCTAAAACGTCCGTCTCTTTCATGGAGATTAATATTTCTCATATAAGACTCTGCCTGTTCTTCTGTCAAATGAGAAATATGACTTAGATTAAGAGAAACGGTATCTTTTTTCCTATCCACTATAAAACTGTAATATTGGTATTGATTAATAACAGCTACTGACAATCCTCGATTTCCTACCTCCTTGTTAATTTCTATCGGATCAGGAAATTCTCCTTTATTTCTAGATAAAATGGTCAAAATAGCATTGATCTCATCGTTATTTTGAACGTAACGAACAGAATTAAAAACACCCACAAAAGAAATGAGGATACATAAGATAGCAAAAGAGGCGACAAGGATAAAACGGAATCTGATCTTACGAAACATGCTCATCACCCGCCAATTCTAACTAAGGTAAAATCGCCATTCTCTTCTCCTAAGATAGCAAGATTTGCCTTAATAGATTTTAGTTTTTGTCTAAGATAAGAAATATAGATGAAGACATAACCTTCATCAATTTCAGGATCATCATCTTTTGCCCAAACATGCTGAAAAATTTCTTTGGTTGATAAAGATTTATTAGGATTAAGCATAAAAAAAGCCATCAATTTTGATTCTTTTCCTGCTAAACGAATAGAATTGCCTGACACCATTTCTTGCTGGGCAAGATCAAGTTTGACACTGCCAAAAGTTAAAACTTTATCCGTAAAACGATCCAGACGCCGTTCTAAGGAAGCCAAGCGCGCTAAAAGTTCCTTTAAAGAAATAGGCTTGGTTAAATAATCATCAGCACCTGCCTCTAAACCAGTTACTTTGTCTTCAATTTCCGACATAGCTGTCAACATAATAGCATGCGTATGATCCCCACTGGCACGAATCTCACGCAAAGCTTCCAAGCCGGTTTTAATTGGCATCATGATATCTAAAATAAAAACATCATAAGCATTTTCATGTGCTTTTTCGATAGCATCTTGTCCATTATAAACTTGATCAACTTGATAACCTTGATGCTTTAAAGCTGCTGTGTAAACACGCGACAACTGCTCTTCGTCTTCTGCTAGTAAAATCGTTAAAGACATTTATTCACCACTTCCTACAATCAAATTTCGGATGGTCTGCATAGAGAGATCACAAGAAGCTAACTCATCCGCACAGCGCTTTAATTCTTTAGCAATGCGCTCTGGGTTCTTGATATCGTGTTTGTATTTCATCTGGTGCTCCAAACTAGCCCAAGAATCCATAGCTATCGTTCTCAACTGAACTTCGACAAAATATTTTCCCGGTTGCTGTCCCAAGCAATCCTCAAATGGCGTTTTTATTTCTAAAATCAAATGATAAGAACGATAACCATTAGGTTTAGCATTGTAAATATAATCTTTTTCATTATAGACATTGACGCCATCTAAGGTTTTAAGGATAGCAACCATTTTATAAATATCATCAACAAAACCACAGACAATGCGAATGCCAATCGCATCACGAATTTCTTTTAGAGCTGACTGCGCCGTTAGAGGCAGCTGTTTACGCTGACATTTCTCAATCATACTCTCATTGGTCTTTATACGTGCAAGAAAATGTTCAAACAGTTTAAAACCAGTATCTTTTTTTACGCGTTGATTTTCGTCTTGAATTTTTTGGCTGAAATGCTCTAAAATCTGAGACAAATAAGCTTGATATTTCCCATAGATCGTTTCTTGTGACATAATTCATCCTTCTTACATGCTTGTTCTATTATAACATAGAAGATTAAAGAATTCTTATTTTGCCAAATGGTATGAGAAGTTCCAAGCCATAATGAGGTTACAAACAAACTAAATAACTGAAGTCAGCAAGGCATCGTTTTGATTTTTGAAGAGTATTAACTGGCTGCCAGAACCACAAAAAGCCTAGCATTATCTGCATGGTAGGCTTTTTGTGGTTTAATCAGTCATTAGCGTTTTCTAAAAAAGCTGGTTTTTTTGACATATCTTATTCCCCATAATAAAAGAAGAAAGACAATAAAACTAATTACAGCAGCAGCTGAGAAGATGATCTTACTGGCAAATTCGCTTACTTGAATGGCCTTATAACCGCTTAAAACCATCAAAAGCAAAAACACGACAGTAAAGATAACTTGACTAGTAACTGTAGCAGCAGAACTTTCTTGTGCATTTGCCTCTCTAGCTTCTTTAATGAAATAATAATTCAGACCAGCTGTACAAAGCGTTATAATTAAAAAGCAAACCTGAACAAGCAGGGGAGATTTAAAAATAGCTTGTGTCAAAACCATAATTAACAAACAAATAGCAATAAGCTGTGCTGTTAAAAGTCTCAATAACTTCAGTTTCCGACTTTTCTTTCTGGACATATCTTTCTCCTCACCTAAAATGATATTCATATAGTTGGCTGTACAATACAGCATTAGGCTTTCCTTATTAATAACATAAAGATATTCTTAGTATAACAGAAAATATCCTCTAACGGAGTCAAAAATCCTAAATGGTAGCAATTTTGTCCTAAACGGTAAAAAGACACAGAAATTGTGCCTTTTTACTAACTTATTTCGCTACTGCAAGGGCAGCGTCATAGTTGGGATGATTAGTTATTTCATCCAAATATTCAAGATAGGTAATCTTATTATTTTCATCAAGAACAAAAACAGCACGTCCAAGCAGATGGAGTTCATTAATCAATAAACCATAAGCCTTTCCAAACGAATAATCATAGTAATCTGACAAGGTTATGGCATCATTCAAACCAGCTGCACCGCACCAGCGTGCTTGTGCAAATGGCAAATCAACTGATACAGTGATGACAACAGTATTATCAGCATCTGATAATTCCTGATTAAAACGACGTGTTTGTGCATCACAAACGCCTGTATCAATAGATGGCACAACGCTAATCACTTTTTTCTGACCAGCAAAATCTGCCAAAGTTTTTTTAGACAAATCGGTATCTGTCAGAGAAAAATCAGGTGCTGTATCACCAACCTGCAATTTCTTACCAGCAAGTGTCACCGTATTTCCATTAAAAGTTGTCATAAAATAATCTCCTTTTCTCTACTAGCTCTTATTGTAGGACATTTTCTCCTTTTAATCTAATGATTTGATTGGAAAAATGATTTTAAATATTAATAGAACAAGATAAATAAAATTCACACTTTATTTAGAAATAATAAAAAAGCAACCAAAAATAACAATAAAAATATGTTTATTTTTTGGCCACTCTTTAAACTCATCAAGCCACTTCTTCTGTAAATTGACTATTATAGAGATCGGCATAGAAGCCATTTTCTGCCATCAATTGGTCATGGCTGCCTTGTTCAATAATATTACCATCTCTCATGACAAGAATAAGATCAGCATTGCGAATAGTTGACAGACGATGGGCAATAACAAATGATGTCCGCCCCTCCATCAAATGATCCATAGCCCTTTGAATAAGTTCTTCCGTACGAGTATCAACAGAGGAAGTTGCTTCATCAAGAATCAGAAGCGGTGCATCTTTAAGAAGAGCACGTGCAATGGTCAAGAGTTGTTTTTGACCGACTGATAAGGTGACCGAATCATCTAAAACAGTATCATAACCCTTAGGTAAAGTCTTGATGAAATGATGAACACCAACTGCCTTAGCTGCTGCAATCACTTGCTCATCAGTAATATGTTTTTGATTATAAATCAGATTTTCCTTAACTGTACCTTCAAAGAGCCAAGTATCTTGGAGTACCATGGCAAAAGCATCATGCACTTCTTCTCGTGTCATATCATGGATATTAACTCCATCAATAGAAATCATCCCTCTATCAACCTCATAGAAACGCATAAGTAAGTTAACAATCGTTGTCTTACCTGCACCAGTCGGTCCCACAATAGCAATTTTTTGACCAGCCTTAGCATGAGCCGAGAAATCATGAATAATAGTTTTATCAGGACTATAACCAAAGAAAACATTGTCAAAATTAACATTTCCTTCAACTTTTTCAAGTTGTTTAACTTTATGGTTTTCGTCTTCTATTTCTTCCTCATCAAGAAATTCAAAGACACGTCCCATAGCAGCATTAGCTGATTGCAATTGAGTGATTCCTTGAGCAATCTGCGCAATGGGCTGAGTAAAAATACGGACGTAAGTCATAAAAGCAACAATCGTTCCCATAGTAATATCGCCGTTAATAGCCATGGTAGCACCGACAATACAGACCATGACATACCCAAAATTTCCGATGAATTGCATAAGGGGCATCATAATTCCAGAAAAGAATTGTGATTTCCACATACTTGCAAATAATTGGTTATTCAAGTTTTCAAACTGCTTCTTGCTTTGCTGAATCGCATTGTAACTAGAAACCACATTATGACCTGAATAGACCTCTTCAACATAACCGCTGACATCGGCTAGATTAGCTTGTTGCTTTTTAAAAAGCGGCTGACTCTTGGCCATGATAACAGTGGATACCACAAAACCAGCAAAAACAGACAAAATAGCGGTCGCTGCAAGAGCTCCATTGGTTTTAATCATCATGAAAATAGAGCCAATCAGGAGAATTATAGCTGCTACCATTGAAACTAAACTTTGGTTGAAAGACTGTGTCATTAAATCCACATCATTGGTCACTCGAGACAAGGTATCTCCTTGTGAATGGCTGTCAAAATATTTGAGCGGTACCTTATTGATTTTATCTGCAATGGCATTGCGCAGACGTTGCGAAAACTTTTGAATCAAAGTGGACACAATAAAGCTAGCAGTATAAGAAACCAAAGCACCAGCAAAGTATAAGAGAGCCAAGGTTAGAGCAATCTCACCGATTTTATCTAAATCAATTTTTCCTGCCAGCCCTTTGGTCATGGTATCTGTCATCTCTTTCAGCCGGTCAGGTCCAATAACAGTAATCGTACTTGAAACGATAGTAAAAATGACAGCAAGTCCAAATAAAGCCTTATAGCCTTTAAGGTAAGGAGCCATTTGGCTTAATAATGATTTCTTCTTATTTTCCATTTTCTAACTCCTCCTTAGATAGTTGTGAATAAGCAATTTCTTGATAAATATCGTTATTAGCCAGTAATTCCTTGTGTGTTCCTTGACCAACAACCTTTCCTTGATCTAAGACCAAAATATGATCAGCATCCATAATAGTTGAAATACGTTGGGCGACAATCAACTTAGTCATTTCTTTGGTTTTCTTTGCCAAATCATTTCGCAGAATGCGATCCGTCTTATAATCAAGAGCTGAGAAGGAGTCATCAAAAATAAGAATTTCTGGTTTGCGTGCAAGTGCACGGGCAATAGCTAAGCGCTGCTTTTGACCGCCAGAGAAGTTGGTACCGCCTTGAGCTACCTCGGTATCCAGACCCTTTTCTTTTTCTTCAACAAAGTTTTTGGCTTGGGCTAGTTCAAGAGCCTCCCAAATTTTAGCATCATCAAGCGGCGCTTGATCGCTTTGCCCAAATGCAATATTAGAACGAATGGTCCCACTAAAAAGCACTGCCCTTTGCGGAATATAGCCGACTTTATTGTTGAGGTCATCATGGCTGTAATTTTGCACTTTGATTCCATCTATCTTAATCCAACCTTCTGTAGCATCATAAAAACGAGGAATCAGATTAACAAGAGTTGATTTTCCTGAGCCAGTGGAACCAATAAAAGCAACTGTCTCACCAGCTTTAGCACTGAAAGACACATGCTCAATAACCGCACGAGAATTTTTACTGTAACGAAACGATACATCATGAAATTCGACTTCTCCTTTTCGAGCATTGTCTGCTTTAGAATATTCTTTGAAGTGTACAGATGAGTTAAGCGCCAATACTTCATTAATTCGTTTGGCAGAAACTAAAGCACGCGGTAAAATGATAAAGATAGCGACCATCATCATAAAACCGACAACAACCTGCATGGCATAAGATGAAAAGACAACCATATCACTAAAAACACTGATACGATCAGCAATAGCTCCTTTAGCAGCTGTCGCACTCGTCATAGGAATTTTAATATCATTGAGCAGGTGAGCTCCAATCCAATAAATAGCTAAAGTTAGACCACTGGAAACAACTGTCATGACAGGATTCATTAGCGACATCAGACGATAGACCAATAAATTCAATTTCGTCAGGTTTTTATTTTCCCGCTTAAATTTAGTGTCCTGATAATCTTCTGCATTGTAAGCCCGAACAACACGAACACCAGTCAGAGATTCACGGGTTGTAGAATTTAGAGCATCCGTCAAGCTCTGCACCTGACGCTGTCTTGGAAAAGCGACAAACATCAAAACAGACAGCATAATAAAGACAATTAAAACGGCAACACCGACTGCTCCTGTCCATTCATCGCTTTTACCCCAGATTTTAGTCAAGGCCCAAACAGCCATGATTGGACCGCGTGTCACCACTTGCATTCCCATAACGATCATGATTTGCAACTGTGTCAAATCATTAGTCGTACGCGTTAGAAGGCTGGGAATGGAAAATTTCTTGATTTCCGCCTCTGAATAATCCATAACCCGATTGAAAATATCAGATCGAAGACGGGTCGTAAAGCTAGCAGCTGTTCTTGAAGCTAAAAAACCAACTAGAACGGCCATAAAAAAGCTCCCAAATGAAAACATGAGCATCTTAGATCCCGGATCCATAATATCTGAGGCGGTCGTTCCCTTAGTCTGCAGCAAGGTTGTAATGTTGGACATATATTCGGGCGTCTTCAAATCCATCCAGACAGCCAAACAGATAAAGGCAGTACTAAGGAGAACCATGCCCCATTCTTTAGCATTTAGACGTTTAAAAATTTTAAACATGAATTACTCCTTCTTTTCTAAATTTTGTTTGATTTGTTTAAAAACCTTTCGAGCAACTGATAAGTCTTCCTGACTAATATCTTTTAGAAGCAACTTTTTAAGATCTGTTAAAAAAACAGTTATTTTTCCAGCTTTTTCCTGACCTAATGGCGTTAAAACAATTTGCTTGTATCGTCTGTCTTTTCTGGAAGGAATAACAGAAATAAAACCATTTTTTTCCATTCGTTTAATGAGATTACTGGTCACAGATTTTGAGATATCTAACCTTTTTTCAATATCTTTAATAAAAATTTCCTTTCCTTGATTATCCTTTAAAAACATAACTGTCCATCCCTGAGGTCCGGACAGATGTTCAACACCATGGCTTTTGGATAATTCTTGAATATATCTTTCTGTTGCTGTAATGAGGTTTTTAAATTCACTAAAAGGCTCCTTCATAAAAACACCTCACTTTTTATGAGAATATTATAATAGTTCTCATGAAAACCATTATAATGATTCCTTAAACTATTGTCAAGAAAAAAGTTTCTATGAGAACTAATTTAATTTTTTATAGCTTGATGGTGATAAAGTCACTTTAAACGATTGCTTTTTCGCTGTAGTGAAAGTGCTCAAACCGCTTATAGTTCTATCATGAGGAGTTGGTAAGACCTAGGGGCGCCAAAAAGAATGGAACTCCCTTGAATTTCTAAAATAGTCCGCTGGACTATTCACTTTTCGCCTTCATTACTTAAGAAAAGCCACAACCATAAAAAGAATAATTCATTTCCAAACAAGTCTAATCCTTCTGACTACTTTCTAAGACTGGCTTTATTGAACAAATTTGCTTTTTCCCTATTTTCATGTTACCATATTGAAGAATTACATAAGGATGTTTGGGAGAAGCCATCTATAAAAAAAACCAGCCTATTATTTGGCAGCTCCTATTTTTATATTAGGAGCTTTTTTACTGCTCAAAATTATCCTTAACGAAATTTAAAGGAGTTTTTATGAAACGTCAATCAGCTCTTGTCGTCTTTAGCGGTGGTCAAGATTCAACTACCTGCCTTTTTTGGGCAATGAAGCATTATGAATATGTCGAAACAGTTACCTTTTCCTATGGCCAACGTCACAGTCAAGAATTAGAGGTTGCCAAGGAAATTGCTGCAGAACAAGGCGTGAAACACCATATCCTTGATATGTCTTTACTGGGACAAATAACAGAAAATGCCTTAACTTCTGACATAGCTATAGAAACAAAAGACGGTGAAGTCCCCAATACTTTTGTTGATGGCAGAAATCATCTCTTTCTTTCCTTTGCTGCAGTCCTTGCCAAACAGCGCAAGATAAGAGATATTGTCACCGGAGTCTGTCAAACAGATTTTTCAGGTTATCCTGACTGTCGTGATGTTTTTGTCAAGTCTCTCAATGTTACCTTAAATCTTGCTATGGATTATGAATTCGTCATTCACACGCCTCTGATGTGGCTAGACAAGGCCGAAACATGGGAATTGGCAGATCAGCTAGGTAAATTTGATTATGTTCGTCAAAAGACTCTGACCTGCTACAATGGAATTCGAGGAACTGGCTGCAGACAATGCCCTGCCTGCCATTTACGTCAAGCTGGACTTGAAAAATATCTTAATCAGAAAGGAAAAAATTAATGTTCTTAGCGCCAAAAGAAATTAAAAACGAGACAGGAGAATCACTTCTTTATTGTCCCAAACGCGTTCTTGTATCTAAAGAATTCACCTTTGATGCTGCCCACCATCTCTTCAATTATGAAGGGAAATGCAAGGCCTTACATGGACATACTTATCATTTACAAGTTGCTGTCAGTGCTTTTCTTGATGAACGCGGAATGACTTATGATTTTAGAGACTTGAAAAGGATCTACCAAGAATATTTAGAACCAAAACTAGACCACCGCTACCTTAATGAAAGTCTACCTTACATGAATACAACTGCTGAAAATATGGTTTATTGGATTTACAAAACAGTCGAGAAAGCTTTAACTGACGAGCGCGGTTTACAAATGGAACATGTTCGCCTTTATGAAACACCCTCAGCTTATGCTGAATTTAGAAGAGAATGGGATTTACAAGCATGAAAAAACAACGTCTGTTAAAGTTACCCGTTTTAGAAATCTTTGGTCCAACTTTTCAAGGAGAAGGCAGGGCCATCGGTCAAAAAACTATGTTTGTTCGTACAGGTGGCTGTGATTATCACTGCGATTGGTGCGATTCTGCCTTTACTTGGGACGGTTCTGAAAAGCCAACTATGATGACCAGTGACCAAATTATTGAAGCATTAGATAAACTTGGTACTTATGATTATGTGACACTCTCTGGCGGCAATCCTTGCCTTCTGGCTGCTAATATGGCCCAGCTCGTTAGGAAACTCAAAAAAAGACAAGTCACTCTTGCTGTCGAAACTCAAGGATCTCGCTGGCAAGAATGGCTAAAAGCCATTGATCAAGTAACTTTAAGCCCTAAACCGCCGTCCAGCAAAATGAAAGTAAACTTACAAACCCTTGATTTTATCGTATCAAATTTAGATCCACAAAAAGTAACTTACAAAATCCCTATCTTTGACGAGGACGATTTAAAATTCGCCCAAATGATCCAGGGACGCTATCAGCCAGATGTCCTTTATCTGTCTGTTGGAAATCCAGAGCCCAAAGCCAGTGGTGATATTGTCCAAAATCAGCTGAAACGTTTAAAAGAGTTATGGGAACACATTGCTCAAGATGATTCTTGGGGAAATGTCCGCGTCTTACCGCAATTGCATACTCTTGTTTATGATAATAAACGTGGTGTCTAGAAAGGAACAAATATGTCACAAGAAGAAATAAAAGACTTAACTCTTTTGGGAAATCAAAAGACCAACTACAACTTTGATTATGATCCCAATATTTTGGAAGCTTTCGATAATCGCCATCAAGATAACGATTATTTTATCAAGTTTAACTGTCCAGAATTTACCTCTCTGTGTCCTATAACGGGGCAGCCTGATTTTGCAACTATCTACCTCTCTTATATTCCAGATAAAAAATGCGTTGAATCCAAATCACTCAAACTTTATCTCTTTAGTTACCGTAACCATGGTGATTTTCATGAGAATTGTATCAATACGATTGGTAAAGATCTCGTCGATCTATTACAGCCTCGTTATCTAGAAGTCTGGGGCAAATTTACACCGCGTGGCGGTATCTCTATTGATCCTTATTATAATTACGGACGCCCAAATACCAAATATGAAGAAATGGCAGCTTATCGTTTGATGAACCACGATCTTTACCCAGAAACAATTGATAATCGTTAAGCTTTTGATTAAAATAATTAGCAGTAAATGCCTTACTGTCTGCATTTGGCATATAAAGCTATAGACCCCCTTTCTCCTTTATATTATAATAAAGACAGGAGGTCACTATGATGAAAAATGAATTGAAAACTTTTCTTAAACCAACTCTTCGTAGAGTGATTGTTATCCTAAGTATCACCTTGCTGCTGTCGGCTTTCTTATATTGGGGACAAAGGGATCGCTTTAATGCCAGAAATGTTTTATGTACTGGAATAATCATTACCGCAATTGCTGGCGCTTGGAATATCTACGATCTTAACTCTCTGTCTCTCATTAAGCGCAGTCTTATTCATTTTTTATTAATGGTCATTACTATTTTACCCACACTTCTATTAAGCGGCTGGTTCCCAATAAAAACTTTCGGTGACATCGTTTTAATGATTGCTATCTTTTTGTGCAGCGGTCTGCTTTGCTGGACAATCGGATACCTTGCTTTTCGAAATAAAAAATAAAGGTCTGGAAACTCACTCCCAGGCCTTATATATATATTTATTGAAGGACTTATTTAAGAAAACCGTAACTTAAGAATACATTGTAAGCTTGTATTCTTAAGTTACTAGTGTTTATACAATTCCTTGTGCTGACATAGCATCTGCAACCTTAAGGAAACCAGCAATGTTGGCACCAACTACGAGGTTGCCTTCTTGGCCAAATGACTTAGCTGCTGCTGCAGAGTTGTCATAGATACCCTTCATAATATCATAAAGTTTACGATCTACTTCTTCGAATGTCCATGCTGTACGTTGGCTATTTTGTGCCATTTCAAGAGCCGATACGGCTACACCGCCAGCATTGGCTGCTTTGGCAGGACCAAACGAGACGCCGGCCTTAAGAAAGACATCAATTGCTTCAAGAGTTGAAGGCATATTAGCTCCTTCAGAAACAGCGATAACCCCATTAGCAACAAGCGTTTTAGCATCTGCTTCATTCAATTCATTTTGAGTAGCACATGGGAAAGCAAGATCTGCTTTGATTGTCCAGATTGAATCACCACCTGCAGGTGTGAAGCTTGCATTTGGACGTGCATCAGCATATTTGATGATACGCGCACGCTGTACTTCTTTAAGCTCTTTAAGAAGAGCAACATCAATACCATCTGGATCATAAACATAACCAGATGAATCAGAAACAGCCACAACTTTAGCTCCAAGTGTCTGCAATTTTTCAGTAGCATAAATAGCTACATTACCTGAACCTGAAACAATAGCAGTTTTTCCTGCAAAGTCTTGACCACGCGCTTTCAGCATTTGTTCTGCAAAGTAAACTGCACCGTAACCAGTTGCTTCTGTACGGGCAAGTGATCCGCCCCAAGTCAAACCTTTACCAGTAAGGACACCCGTGTATTCATTGCGGAGGCGTTTATATTGACCGTAGAGATAGCCAATTTCACGTCCGCCAACACCAATATCCCCAGCAGGAACATCTGTGTCTGCACCAATATGTTTGCTGAGTTCAGTCATGAAGCTTTGGCAGAAACGCATGATTTCATTATCTGACTTCCCTTTAGGATCAAAGTTTGAGCCGCCTTTACCACCACCGATTGGTTGGCCAGTAAGAGAATTCTTAAAGATTTGTTCAAAACCAAGGAATTTGATAATAGATTGGTTTACTGATGGATGGAAACGAAGGCCGCCTTTGTAAGGTCCGATAGCTGATGAAAATTGCACACGGAAACCGCGGTTAACTTGGACTTGACCTTTATCGTCTACCCAAGGAACACGGAACGAAACAATACGTTCTGGTTCGACCAATCGTTCCAGCAGATTTTCTTCAATATATTTTGGATAGTTATCAAACACTGGAATAAGTGATTCAAATACTTCCTCTACAGCTTGTAAGAATTCTGGTTCATGAGCATTTTGTGCTTTAACTTTTTCAAAAACACTAGCAACATACTCTTTACCTGTTGTCATAATATATTCCTCCGAAAGTTAGTTTCGTAATTTTGATTACGTAGAATATTATAAATTTTCTGAATATTCTTGTCAAGCATTTTCTTATTTTTTGAAACAATTTATTCTTTCATGTTATAAAAAATAACATTCATTAGATTAAAATGTAGCCAAATCTATTTTCAACGTAACTTTTTTAGCTCTGCATATTTTGATTCTAATTTCTCCTATTGTAGTTTTCCTAGACTCTTAATGATTTCACACCTTACTCTCTATGTTGACTTTATCAGCAGCGGGTGCCCTTTATATCTTGATTTATAACTGAACACGGACTGCGGGACCGCTGCAAAAAGACAAACATACCCTAGATGCAAGCGTCGTCGGTTAGTTTCCTATTTTGCTCTTGTCCGTTTAACGCCCTTTGTATCTTGGTTTAGATATGGAATTCTATGGTTTTTCTGAAATTATCCACTGAATAATTTCACCTACCTCACCTACCGGCAATCTCAAACAGTTTAGAAAACTGCTTGAGATTGAAAGGAAAGTTTCAAAAGAAAAGGTTGGTTTCAATCTAAGATATAATCTTTTTCAAACTTAACGTCAAATTTCTAGAGGTTTGACTTTTGACAAGTTATCTATCATTTTATACAATTAAGAAAACAGTTTAAGGAGTTCATATATGAAATGGTTTACACTTATCTCAGGAGTTTTAACATTTTTAATCGGGATTTGGATTTTTGCTAATCCGCTTGTTGTCACTGCTTCAATTGGTTGGCTGCTAGCGTTAATTATTTTTTTAGTTGGTATTACAGGATTTATTGATTATATGTCTAAATCGCGTGAAGAAAGAACCATCTGGAATCTTTTACAAAGTATCGTTTCTATCATTTTTGGATTCATCCTTCTAACGTCTTCCATCTTTTCTTTAACCACGGCGGTTGTTACCATTGCTGCTTACTGGATTATTTTAATCGGTATTCTAAGACTTATTTCCGGCTATCGTTTGCGTCAGATGGGCTTTCCACAAAGTAATCGGTTCTTTTGGACGGGTAGTTTTGCGCTTTTATTGGGACTCATTCTATTAGGTCAGCCTCTTCTTTCTTCAGCCATTATCGGTCGGTTTGTGGCTCTTCTTTTAATGGCAACAGGTATTTCCAGCTTCCTTGTTTTTCTGCGTTTACCTCGATAGTAAGCTTTTATTCATAAAAAACATAGGCATTTGCAAAAGCTAAACAAAATTTCACTCAGCCCTTAGAATCACTGCTATCTTAGTGGTTTTAAGGGCTTTTATTTTGCCAAAAAAACTGAGGGACTCATCCAAATCAACGGTTTCTTTAATTTGACTGGCTACCGTCGCGTCCTATATAAAAAAACGCGATCAGACTTGCTGATCACGTTTAAAATACTGTCAGTAATATCTAGCGATACCCCAACGGTCAATGCCAATGCGTCTTCCATTGGCTAAAGTGACGACTTTGTTGTAAACCATGTTACCACTATTCTTATCATAATAACGAAGAAGCCCTCGCTCATCATAAGCAACATCACCTTTAACTTGTTTTCCTTCTCGCGTAAAGAAGACACGCTGACCGTTAATGCGTTGGCTGCCTGTCAGAGCTTCACCATTTGAATCAAGATAATACCAATTACCATCCTTATCTGCTTCAAAGCGGTTAACTTGTAATTCTCCTGAGTCAGCATGATAATAATGAACTTTACCATTATAAGTGACAAAGCTGCCTTTGACTTGTTTTCCGTCGCTTGCAAAATAGAGCTTTTTACCAGCAATTGTCTGACTGCCTGTAACCGCAACACCGTCTGAACCAAAGTAATACCAATTGTTTTGACTGTCTGTTGCAAAGATATTGCGTGCTAATTCTCCTGAATTGGCAAGGAAATATTTCAGCTTACCATTGTCTGTAATAATTTTACCTTTGATTTGCTTACCATCTTGGCCAAAGTAATAAGTCTTACCATTAATGGTTTGAACACCAACCAAGGCAATGCCATCTGAATTGAGATAGTACCAATCGCCGTTTTTATCATTTGCAAAACGATTAACAGCCATATTTCCAGATCCGTCATCAAAATAACGCTTTTTGCCATCGCTGCCTGTTATCCAAGCACCTTTGACTTGATAACCATCTTGATCAAAGTACTGCGTATTGCCGTTAATTGTTTTCAAACCTACAGCCATGACTCCACTGGCATCAAAATAACGCCACTTACTATCATTATCAAATGAATAATAACCATTACTATATCTATTTCCTAGATGACCAAAATAGTTCTTGCTGCCATCAGCATTTTCCAAGAAAGATTCACGCAATTGAACACCATTTGATAAAAAGTATTGTACTTCGCCATTTAGATGCTGCAAGCCATAAACCATATGGCCATTATTATCAAAGTAATACCAGTTTCCTTTGGCATCTTGAACAAAGCTGTTCTTGGCTTGATAACCACTAGTTGAATAGAAAGTCATCCCATTGCCATCATTAACAAAACCAGTCGAAGCTTCTTTGTTAGTCATCTGTTTTGGCAGATAGGTTTGATTCCCTTTCAGTTCAAAGTATTTATCACTAGCATTATCTTTAAGAACATAACCAACACCACGGCCTAGAATATTTGTCCCATTGAAGTATTTTGCTTTCCATGCTGTGATTTTTTCGCTTGGATCAATCTTCTTACCATTTGAAATTTGTGTGCGGTTAAAGATACTAGGGTACTTAGCAGCGAGTTCACTAAGGAAAGCACCGCCATACTTCGCTTGATAATCCTTACCATTACTCTTAGTGTTGGCAGCATAGAGTGTATTTTTGATTTCAGAGTCTTTGCGATACTCACCATAATCGTTGACACGTGTAGCCGTTACGACTTCTTTGCCCGGAAGATTATAGATTTGATCTGGTACCCAATCCGCAATAACCTGAATACCGCTTTTATGCAGAGCTTTAACTGCATTAATCATGTCTTGCTGAGAACCGTATTTGTTATTCTTACTCATAGCAAGATCATAACGATCCTCAAAGGCATAACCATTTTGAATAATAGAGTCTAGAAAAGAACCATCTTCAGAAGAGACATATTGCGGTGCCATTTCAAAGGAAGTGACACCCCAAGATTTGAAGAGTTGGACATTTTGAGCAATCTTCTTATTAGTATAGTCTGAATCTTTCGTCACAAAATCTTGGAAGTTTGAGAAGCCTTCATAAATCAATTGAGAATCAAGAGCACTTGATGATTCGTAGACTTGACCAGTAGCATTTGCCTTATTGCTTGCTGCTACACGAACATCTTGATTATCACTAGCTCCTACTGGAACCCAAACGGCTAAATAACCTGATACTTGCGGATTCAGGTAACCTTGAATGTCACTAGCATCAAAGACTAATTCTCCTTTATCATTCGTTTTGCGATAAAGGGATTTAGCAGCGGCATCAGAAGTGTAGCTTGTCAAACCATCTTTAGTTGTTAAGAGGAGCGGACGGTACTCTTGATTTTTATGCGCAGCCCCCATATTGACAATTACTTTATCATTTTGATTCAATTTAAGGCTAGGGTTATTGCTGGTAATGACAGCCATTCCTTGTGTTTTGGTTGCTTCACTGCCTTTATCTGCAGCTTCATTAGCTCCTGTACCATAACGAACAGAAGTCAAAACGCCTGTATAATCCCAATCCATATGACTTTTATCACCTTCAACATAGGTGATCTTCATGTCTTGACCACCGGCGGCATATTTAATACGTGCCTTTAATAAAGTATCAATAGCATCATAATAAGGGGATTTAGTCGCCATATATTGACCGTCATCACTGTACATATCACCATAATAAAGACGTGTAATTGAATCTTTATTGGACAGCATCAAAGCATAGGCTGTCGGAATATTGGATTGTGTGTACTTTTTCTTAGCCTGACGCATGTCTTCATTATAGATCTTAAAAGCTTGCTTCAATTCATCCAAAGTAAAGGTCAAACCATCTGTTTTGGGATTAATCTGAGCTTTAATAATTTTAGCAATAACCGTTTGGACTTCACTGTCGTGAGCGCGGATAAAAACATAGTTAGCCATACGTTCACTATTTTTACCTTCAGCTGAACGGTTATTCAAGCTATTTGTTATGACAGGCTCAAGTCCGCTGCGAATTTCATTTTTATTGCTTGCATCTTTTTCAAGAGGACGCGTCAAAGCATATAAAAGCGATAGGCGCAGTTTATTATCAATCGGTAATTGTGCACCCTTAGTATCTTTATTGTATTGGGGATCATTATCTGACCAAGCTTCTAAAATGGAAAGATGATTAATCGCATTTTTCTCACTCTTATCAACACCATAATGGGCTTTCAAATAGTCCGAAGCAATCTGCAGCAAGTCGGCATTAACATTATCAACGGCATCAACACGAACGCCGTCAAAATTAGCCTCAGGATCATTAGCGACAATAGAACCATAATTCATCAGATAATGAAGCCAGTTTAATTGTTCAGCTTGAACCACTGGATTTGAATTATCAATATCATTAGCTAGGAGGAAGTCATAGCCACCAGAAGAATTGTCTTCAAAATATTTTGGTTTACCCGTTTGACTGGTTGGTGTGCGGTTCAAAAGACGGTAATCGGAATTAGCATAGGCTGTCTTATCGCTGTTGCTGTAAAGCAGAGCACCGCCTTGCAAGTGATCTTTTTCACCAGCTGAAGTATCCGATTCTGTTTGACTATTCCAATTTGGTTGCGTTTTAACAAAACTATTGATAATATCACGCAGCCACTGGGTTTGCTGCGTTTGAGAAATTTTAGTTTCAATCTTAACTTGAACGGTTTGTGCAGCAAGGTTGAGACTTTCTTGGCTGCTGTCTGCTGTGTAATTTTCACCAGTTCCAAGTCCTTGCTGGTTCATGTAGTTAAGATAAGCAATTTGCGTTTGTTTATCTGGCCACCAAGACATTAAAAGCGGACGAAGATCAGACTCAGATGAAGCTGTCCACGTTTTGCCATTCTTTAAAATATCCTTAGGACGATACCACGAATCAGCTGTAACATAGTTATCAATCGTTTCAAGACTGGTATTTTCAAAATTGACAATTTGATTGTGGGGAGTATAATCGTTGTTTAATTTTGTTAACCCTTGTTTAAATTGATACTGAGAAGTGTCCGTTAAGGCACCTGTATTTTTATCGAAGTAGAGTACTTTGTTATTAACGGTTAGAGCAAAATTTTTCTTAGGCTGACCATCAGAACCAATATAATAATATTTGCCATCAATTTGTTTCACATTTGGAATGGCCGCTAAGTCAACAGGATTTTTATTTTCTTGAGCTGCTGTTTGTCTTTGCTTTGTTAATTCAACTTTTGCCTGTGTTAAAGCCTGACTGGAAGCAGTAGTCTGTGCTTCTTCTGCTTGCTTTGTGCGCTCTTCAGAAGTTTGTGCTTCTTCTGATTTCGTATTTGTTACTGTTTTGTCATCAGAGTTGGCTTGTGTTGTAATATTTTGTGAAGGAGTTTCCTTAGTTATGCTAGTGCTTGTATCAGCAACGTTTGCCTGACTTTGGGCCTGCGTTTGTTCTGTTTGTGCTTGCTTAGTTTTAGGTGCATCTGTTTGGCTGGATTCAGATGCCGCCTTATCATCCTCACTTTTCTGAGTTACCACTTTATCTGAGGTCTGCTGTTCTGTTTCTGCTGAAACTGAGCTTCCCAGTGTTGTGGTGCCCAAGGTAATCAAACCAGAAGCGACAGCAACGGTTACCCAGTGCTTTTTAACCTTGTGCATTTTGTAACGTCGTTTGGTTTCCATAAAATATCCTCCTTTATCAGTTCAACATTATAACCTCATAATGCTACAAAAGCGATAACATATACGTTACAAACCCTTTTCTTTATTTTTCTAATGTATTAAGTCTAAAGGATGAGGAGAATTATTTTTAGAAAGGCAGCATTGATTATCTTTTTTACCATCACAACAACCGTCGTAAAATAATTTAAAAGGGCTATAAATTACATCTTTTAACACAATTTATAAATACAATAAGCTAGCAACAGTCATATTTAAAGGAATGGTCAGGAGAGACAAAACAGTTGTCAACAAGACTAGACGCGAACCATATTCATATTCTCCGCCATAAACCTGACTGAGGAGAGCCGTGTTTAAAGCAGCAGGTGAAATAACAGCAATTGACAGGGCTAATTTTACAGGATCCGAATGAATGGGCAATAACCAGATCGTTAAAATACTGATTAAGGCCGTAACAAACAAGCGTAAAAAGGCAGTATAATATGCGGGCCAGTAAAGAAAAACTTCTTTAAATTTTACTTTATAGAAATAAGAACCCAAGACAATGGTGGATAGAGGCGTATTTAAATCAGCAAAAGCATCAATAGCATCTCTTGCTACTAAAGGCAGTTTAAAAGGCTGGATAAAAAGAAAGAGGCCAATGACTGTTGCTATCATAGCAGGATTGACTAAAATAGAGCGCCAGTTGATCACAGTTTTATCTTGAGCAATAAGGTATAAGCCATAAGTCCATTGCATAATTTGATTGGCTACAACGAATCCTGAAATAAAGAAAACAGCTTCTTTACCGCCAACTGCAAAAGCCAAAGGAGTTCCCATGAAACCAACGTTAGCAAAAAGAACAGCATATTTATCCGTTGCCCTTTCTTTAGAAAGCAAAAATGAAATAATAACAATCCGAGTAATAAGCAGAAAAAAAGCAGCCCCAATCATGCTAAACAATAAAATCATTTTTTTCCAAGTAAATGCTTGATAAATAAAAGACGAAATAAAAAGACTGGGTGCAACAAAACGCGTCAGCAGTTTAGATAGCTGTAAAGTAACCTCCTTGGTTAAAATCTGCCGCTGCGCTAAAAATAATCCTGCTAGCATCAGCAAAAATAAAACGAGTAACTTTTGAAAAACTAAACCTGCAATTGCCATAATGATTTCCTTTCCTGCTTTCTGCTATTATACACGAGAAAACAAAAAACAAGCAAGGATTTCTTACTTGTTTTTAGTGCCCATAGTCTATGAAGATCAATAGACTTGAAAAATACTAATTGGTTTTAGCGCTAAACTGACTCATATACAAATCATAATAGAAGCCCTTGTCAGCTAAGAGACTTTGATGGTTTCCTTGTTCAATAATTTGACCATCCTTAAGGACAAGGATCTTATCGGCTTCTTGGATAGTTGAAAGACGATGAGCAATAACAAAGCTAGTGCGGCCTTCCATAAGCTTACTCATAGCTTTTTGAATGAGAAGTTCCAAACGAGTATCAACTGAAGAAGTCGCTTCATCCAGAATCAGAATTTTGGGATCAGCCAGCAGCGCTCGTGCTATGGTTAACAATTGCTTTTGCCCCAAAGAAATATTATTAGATTCTTGATTGACTTCCATATTATAACCGTCTGGAAGGGTTCGGATAAAATGATCGACATTAGCTGCCTTGGCTGCTTCGACAATTTCCTCATCACTTGCCTGCAAATTTCCAAAGCGCAAATTGTCTTTGATCGTCCCTTCATATAACCAAGCATCTTGAAGAACCATCCCAAATTGTTTCCGATATTCCTGACGGGAAAGGTTACGGATATCATGATTATCTACTGTAATCGCTCCTTGGGTAACATCATAAAAACGCATCAAAAGATTGATAAGAGTTGTCTTACCCGCCCCGGTCGGACCAACAACAGCAATCATCTGACCCGGTTTAACATCTAAATCAAAATGTCGAATTAAAGGCTTATCTTCAGTATATTGAAAGGCGACATTATGAAAGGTCACTTGCCCTGTCAAATCATGTTCCAGCTTTTCCTTGACTTGATTGACTTCATCTGTTTCATCCAAAACCTCAAAAATACGTTCTAGAGAAGATTTAGCACTTTGAAGAACACTTGATAATTGTGTGATGGTCTGAATAGGCTGATTGATTTGCCAAATGTATTGAACAAAGGCCTGCATATTACCAATAGTCAGTCTCCCTGCTAAGACCTGCAGGCCACCAACTAATGCAACAATCAAATAAGCTAAGTCTGAGATAGCATTAAGAACTGGCATCATTATTCCAGAAATAAAACTGGCTTTAAAGCCGACATCTCGTAAATTTTCTGTGATAGTTCGAAAGGTTTCAGCAGATATTTCTTCACGTCCATAGAGTTTTATGACATTAAAGCCCGTTAAGTTTTCCTGAACGAAACCGTTCATATCCCCTAAAGCATTAGCCTGTTTTTTAAAATAAGGCTGTGATTTCCTTAAAATAAAACGAGAACTGAAATAAGTCAGCGGAATACAAACAAGAATAATCGCCGCCAAGGTCAAATTAAGGCAGAGTACCATAACCACAACAAGGATAATCGTTAAAAAGGCATTAATAATTTGCAAAAAGCTCTGCTGCAAAGCGTTAGAGACCGTTTCAACGTCATTAGTAAAACGTCCTAACATATCACCAAATTGATATTTATCAAAATAGGAAACGGGAATCTTATTAATCTTTTCACTTAAATCATGACGCAAATCGTAAATACTTTTTTGCACTGCATTAGTCATAAAGTAATTAGAACCGTAAGAGCCAATACTATACAGCAATCCGCGTAAAAAATAAAGAAACAAAATCATGGTGATATAACTGATATTAAGATGAGCGCCTTGAACTCCGCGAGCCATATCAATTAGGTTAGCCGTTAATTCTGTCATTACCAGTCCTAAAATAAAAGGTTCAAGGACATTCATGACACTGCTAAGTATTTTTAAGAAAATGGCCAAAAAAAGTGAACCTTTATAGGTCTTCAAATAATACCATAAGCGTAAAAAAACAGTTTTCTTTTTCATGAGACCTCCTTTACTCTTGCGTTAAACTTTGCTGATTGAGCTGTGAGTTGGCAATTTCACGATAAATGGCATTGGACTTCATGAGTTCATCATGGCTGCCGCGACCAACAATTTCTCCTTCATCCAGTACAATAATCTGGTCAGCATTCATAATAGTTCCGACACGTTGGGCTACAATGAGCACTGTTGAATTGCCTGTCACTTCTTTCAAACGCTGACGCAGGAGACTATCCGTCTTATAATCTAAGGCTGAAAAGGAATCATCAAAAATATAGATATCTGGTTTCTTAACAACTGCACGCGCAATAGACAAGCGCTGCTTCTGTCCCCCTGAAAGATTGCTGCCGCCTTCTGCTAAGTGGCTATCAAATTTCTCAGCTCGACTTTCGATGAATTCTTTAGCTTGTGCAATATCAGCAGCTGAATGCAGTTCAGCCAAACTAGCATCCTTTTTCCCATACTTAAGATTTTCTCCAATGGTTCCAGTAAATAGCAGCGCTTTTTGCGGAATAAAACCAATTTTCTGACGCAGAGCTTTAAGATTATAGTCACGGACATCCACACCATCAACCAGAATCCGACCCAAAGTTACATCATAAAAACGGGGAATCAAATTAACAAGCGACGACTTTCCTGAACCTGTACTGCCAATAAAAGCAATCGTTTCTCCCGGTCTAGCTTTAAAAGAAATATCATGCAAGACAGGACTTTCGGTCTCACCGGGATAGGCAAAGGTCACATTGTCAAATTCCAAATAGCCTTTGGTTTTAGTCTCCTTAATGCCATTTATATTGGGATCAATGGAAATAGGCATAGCCATTACCTCTTGTATACGTTTGCTAGATACAGCCATTCGCGGATACATAGTGAAAATATTAGCAAATATTAAAAAAGAAAAGAGAGCATGAAAACTATACTCAATAAAAGCAACCAGATCACCAATCTTAATAGTCCCTTGCTTAAGCGGATCTAATGAAAACCAAACAATAGCTACTATCATGATAATAATAATCTGAACAAACAGGGCTTCTGTGAGTCCGGTTAATTTAAATAGTCTGTTAGAAGTCTTTTCATAACTTCTGTTTTTTAAGTCAAAGCGTTCTTCTTGAAAATTTTCACGCGCAAAGGCACGAATAACACGTAGACCCGTTAAGTTTTCACGAACGTACTGATTAATCTTGTCAAGCGTATTTTGCTGCTTTTCAGACAAAGGGCGTGTTTTTGCAGCAACATAATAAATCACCAGTATCAAAAAAGGAATAGCAAATACTACAATCCAAGCCAAAGATGGGCTAGTCACCAAAACCATAATAACACTTGAGACCATCATCAAGGGGGTAACAATTCCCATCCGCAAGGACATTTCTGCAAATTGCATAAGTACAAAGGCGTCACTGGTCATACGTGTAACCAAGGAAGAGACACCAATTTTCTTATATTCGTGATGGGAGTACTCTTGCAATTTATCATACATATCATTGCGCATATCGCGAATCATGGTCGTGGTTAATCTGCCAGAAGCATAGGCTAGGGTAATACGCCCGACTATTCCTAAAAGAACAATGATAAACATAATAAAAGCCCAAAAATAAAGAGCTTGTTTATCAGCCGGTGTGATCCCTTGATCAATCATTCGTGCCAGAGCTGTCGGTAAGCCCAAATTGACAACAACAAATAAAAGGGCACCAAGAATGTCCAATAGTAACCATTTGGGATATTTTTTTAAATAAGACCAAATATATGTCATCTTATTTCCTTTCTTTTATAAATTTTTTATCATTCACACATCCATAGCAATGTAGTTAGCGTCATTTGCCAATGGCTTTTCTAAAAATATAAACTCAAAATGTTTATAAACCTTAACAGTCTGAGCTAGCTGATCGAAACTTTTAAGATAAATTATGTGAAAATCTTCTTACTAGCTTCTTCAAAGATAGACTTTAAGAGCATACTGGATAGACCTTGGTCTTAACAGTCAATCATACACCAAATACCATTTTTACAGCTCAGCAACAGCCAGAAAAACTGGAGCAAATCCTCCAGTTCCAACAATCTGACTATAATCTTTCAAGACAAAATAAACTACTCTAGGAATAGATTGATAGTAGCTAGCCATCTAAGTAGGAATCAAAACAAGTCGTTCCCAGAATAGCTAAAGTCTCTTTTTCCAAAGAATGGAAAATAAGCGCAGCTACTGCTGCATTATTTCTCCAGTTCGCTCAAGTATTCATAACGCTCATATTTTTCAAGGAGCTGCTCATTGGCAGTATCTAAATCACGCTGCAAACCAGCCAGCTGACCATAATCTGAAGCATGTTCCTGCATGGTCGCCTCAATGTTTTCGATTCTTTCCTCTAAAGCTGTTATATCATCTTCAATCGTCGCCCATTCTTGCTTTTCAAAATAAGACATGCGTTTACGCTCCGACTTTTCTTTCTCAACCTTTGCTGCTTCTTTTTTGACTACTATGGCAGAACTGTCTTTTTCAAACGCTTTCTCATCTAAATAATCGGTATAATTGCCAAAAAATTCACGGATGGCATTATGTTCAAAAGCGAGGATTTTATTGGCTACTTTGTCTAAAAAATAACGGTCATGACTAACCGTAATGACAGGACCAGAAAAATCCTGCAAGAAACTCTCAAGAACTGTCAAAGTTGCAATGTCAAGGTCGTTGGTCGGCTCATCTAAGAGTAAGACATTGGGCTTTTCAATTAGGATTTTGAGTAAATAAAGACGTTTCTTCTCACCGCCTGACAACTTAGAAATAAGTGTTCCGTGTGTCGAGCGCGGGAAGAGAAATTGCTCTAAGAGACTAGTCACACTGCTTATCCCAACAGCTGTTGTAACCTCATCTGCCACTTCCTGCAAATAGTTAATCACACGCTTGTTTTCGTCCATATCTTTGATTTGCTGGGAGAAATAGCCAATACGAACCGTCTCACCAATATCCAGCTTTCCAGAATCTGGCTGTAAGTCGCCATTCATTAAATGTAAAAGAGTTGATTTTCCAACCCCATTTTCGCCAACAATGCCAATTCGGTCTTTGTTTTGAATGAGTAAATTAAAATGTGTCAAAATCGTTTTATCGGGATAAGCAAAGTCTACCTGTTCAAAATTGATAACCTTTTTTCCGATACGACTGGTTTGAAAATTAATTTCAAGATCAGAAGAAGTATCCATACCAGATAAGTCTGATTTTAAATTCTTAAAACGATTGATACGCGCTTCTTGTTTTGTCGCACGCGCCTGTGGCTGCCTACGCATCCAAGCCAGTTCTTGTTTGTAGAGTTGCTTTTTCTTATGTAAAGCTGCCGCGTCGCGTTCATCCTGTTCTGCACGCAGGCGCACATAATCTTGATAATTGCCCTGATATTCAATCAAATGCGCCCTATCCAATTCAAAAATACGGCTGGCAATACTGTCCAAGAAATAGCGATCATGCGTAATAAAAAGAACCGTTTTTTTGCTGTTTTTTAAAAAATTAGCCAGCCAAGCAATGGTATCAATATCAAGGTGATTGGTCGGCTCATCCAGCAAAAGCAAGTCTGCATCATTTAGTAAAACCTGAGCTAATTGCACGCGCCGCTTCAAGCCGCCTGACAGGTTGCCAACCTTTTGCGATAAATCAGAAATCCCTAATTTAGACAAAACAGTTTTGACTTCACTTTCAATAGACCAGACATCTAGAGCATCCATTTCTGCCATAACCTTTTCCAATTGCTCCTGATTAGCTTCATCATAATTGGCCATGAACGATTCATAAGTGTGAATGAGCTGCATTTCCCGCAAATCTGATGACAAGACTGTATCAAGAATTGTCTTCGTCTCATTAAAAACAGGTTCTTGCGTTAGATAAGCTATCTTATAGTCGTTTTTAGCAGAAAAAGGCGAGTTGTCGCCATCAAATCCTAATCTACCAGAGATAACATCAAGAAGAGTGGTCTTTCCAGTCCCATTGACACCAATGATTCCAATACGATCCTTAGCATGGATAATAAAAGAAATATTCTGAAAGACAGTCTTATCGCCAACTGTTTTGCTTAACCGTTCAACAATAAAATCACTCATTCTTAGTCGATTTCCTTTCTGACAAAATCCAAAATTGCTTGTCGTTCATTGGCTAAATTTCCAGCAACAATAAAACTTTCAATTTGGTTCAAGATTTTTCCTAAGTCTGGTCCTGGTTTCAAATCAAAGGCCGCCATCAAATCGCCACCCTTAACCACAATTTCATGCTTGTCATGAATGGTTAACGCTTCATCCAGCTCTTTAATGTGCTCAAAATCAACTGCTAAACCCTGAGCTTGACGCAATTCTTCAACAAGGGTTAACAAAGTTGCACTATATTGGTAAACATCAGTTTTTTTGACTTGTCTATCCTCGCGCAATCTATAAATAGCTAGAAGTTTTTCCACCGTTTTTTGAAAATCATTAGAGGTTTTCCAACTTTTTAAGAAAGATCTAGGATTTTCAACATTCAAATACAACAGTACTGCTGCCCAAGCTTGTTCAGAGGTTGAAAAAGTAAAATCCTCTGGCAAATCCGTCAACAGCTGCTGCCACTTATCCGCAGTACTTTGCAATAAAGGCAGATAATCATAAGCTTGACTGGCAATTAAACAATTTATTCCCTTACACCAATAAGGAGCCCGTAAGAGCTTGTCGAACTCAATAAAAGAGCGCTCTACAGAAATTTTTTTCAGCAAGGGCGCATGTTCTCTCATAGCTATGAACGTTTTTTTCTCAATATCGAAATTTAATTGAGCAGCAAAGCGCAAACCACGCATAATACGCAAGGCATCTTCATTGAAACGTTCAGCAGCATTGCCGACTGCCCGTAAAATCTTTTGCTCCAAGTCCACTAGACCATTAAATTTATCAATAATATTGGCCTTTTCATCAAGTGCAAAAGCATTGATAGTAAAGTCACGCCGTTTGAGATCCTCTTCTAAAGAACGTACAAAAGAGACCTGACTGGGTCTGCGATAATCAACATAAAGATCTTCGGTACGAAAAGTTGTCACTTCATAGTCATGACCATTCTCTAAAACCAAAACAGTTCCGTGTTCAATGCCAATATCAACCGTCCGAGGAAAAATTTTTTTCGTCTCTTCAGGATAAGAGCTGCTGGCAATGTCAACATCATGAATAGGATGCCCTAAAAGGACATCACGAACACTGCCGCCAACAAAATAAGCTTCAAATCCTGCTGCCTTAATTTTCTCCAATACTGGTAAAGCCTCCTGAAATTCAGAAGGCAAATGTTTTAATCTCATAGTAAATGTTCCAAACCATAAACGAGCTGCTCTCGCTGTACCACTTCTTTGATTCCTAAATTAACACCACTCATAAAAGAAATCCGATCATAAGAATCATGACGCAGCGTCAAACCTTCTCCTTGGGCACCAAAGATGACCTCTTGGTGAGCAACAAGCCCCGGCAAACGAACACTATGAATTCTAAAACCATCAAATTCAGCACCGCGTGCACCAACTAGCGTTTCTTCTTCATCTGCTGCCCCCTGTTTTTTATAAGCACGTGCTTCTCGAATAAGCTCAGCTGTTTTAACTGCTGTTCCGCTTGGAGCATCCTTTTTCTTATCATGATGCAATTCAATGATTTCAAGATCAGGGAAATACTTAGAAGCCTTAGCAGCAAATTCCATCAGCAAAACAGCTCCAATAGCAAAATTTGGTGCAATCAAACCGCCCAATTTTTTATCAGCAGACAAAGTCATTAAATCTGCAATCTGCTCTTGCGTAAAACCTGTTGTTCCCACAACTGGACGAAAACCATTTTCAAGGGCAAAATGTGTATTTTCATAAGCGACTTTAGGGATAGTAAAATCAACCCAAACCTCAGCATCAAGGCCAACAAGGTCACTCTTATCCGTAAAGACAGGCACTCCATCAATTTCTTTTTCAGCTGCAAAAGGATCCAAAAGTGCTGCCAATTCAAGCTCGCTATCATTTTTAATCATATCAACAGCTGTTGACCCCATTCTGCCTTTAAAACCTGCAACAATAACTTTAATACTCATTTCCTATCTCCTTAAATAATTGGTATAGCACCAAGTGCAATAGCCCCCTCACCCAGATGGGTTGCAATAACACCATTGAAAGGAACAATGGCAAGATTCTTTGTATAACCATGATCAACTAAACGCTTCTGCAAATCTTCTGCCTTACCTCTAGCATTGGCATGAATAATATAGACCATATAAGACCCATCAGCAGTAACCTCATCTATAATAGAGATTAAACGCTTAATCGCTTTTTTCTCAGTTCTAACTTTCTCAAAAACTTCAATCCTGCCATCCGTAAAATAAAGGATAGGCTTGATACTCAAAAGATTACCTAAGAGAGCCGAACCATTTGACAAACGGCCGCCTTTAACCAGATGATTCAGATCGTCAACCATAATAAAAGCATTGGTTTTATCAATCATCACTTGAAGATTGACCAAAATCTGCTCAAAAGCTATTTCTTCCCTGCCCCACTTCAAAGCCTCCATTACCATTAATCCCATAGGACTGGAAGTGATTTTAGTATCAGGAAAGGCAATTTCAAGCTTATCATGTTCAGCAATTAGATATTGAATATTTTGGTGAAATCCCGAAATGCCACCAGACAGAAAAAGACCGATAACATGGGTATAGGCTTCTTCTTCCAAGTTGGTCAGTAAATCATCTAACTCAGCCAAATTAGGCTGGCTCGTCTTGGGTAATTCCTTGGAAGCAGCCATCTTAGTATAGAATTCATCAAGAGATAGATTTTTACCTTCAATATATGTCTTTCCATCAATAGTAATATCAATATCAAGGATAAAAAGATCTTCTCTTTGAACAAAGTCTTGAGGAAGGTAGACTGATGAATCAGTAATTACAGCTAATTTCATCTTTTTTAGAACTCCAAGCTAACGCCTTCTTTATCAAGCGCAATTTCAGTCACTTCATAGGTCATGCGTTTTAAAATATCAAGCAGAGGCGCCGCTAAAGTCGCAACTTCCTCTTGTGAAAATTCACTTGGCTGATTAACCAAACGGTCTTTAATCTTAACCATTTGTGAAAGAACACCGCTTAGAACAAACTCATCACGGACAATCATGAATTGCAAAACGGCCACAACAGTCGTTTCATTTAACTCTTCATTTTTTTCAACTAATTGAAAAGTCACTTCAACATCTGTTTCAGGTGTCCCGTTCTCTTTTTCCCATTCTAAATTTCTGGCATCATAATGATATTGGTTAACAAATTCCTTTTGACGTACAATTTCCATTGTTATCTCCTTGTTTTACATTACCACTCATTATAGCATAATTAAGTGTAAAGTGAAAGAAGACCCCGCTAGAATTTCTTTAGAAAACCAGCTGTGCAATCTCCTTAATCACCAATCTTCTTTCTTGCAAATAGCAATAATCATATAAAAAACAAAGAATACTTCCACTATTAATAAAATACAAAAATAAGAAAAACCTGTAAAAATGAGCAAAGCAGCACTAACTCCGATGACAAATAGACTAATAAGCGCTGTCACAATGGTTGCAAAGCCCTGTTTAACAACTTCCATTTCATTTTCCCATTGATAATTGGGATGCTGTAGATTGATATATAAACCTACAAGAGAAATAAAGCAACTATTAACCACTAAAAAGAAAATGGCTTGTCCTGCTATCCAGAGATGCAAGGGAAAAGAATAGATGAGACTGACGGAAACCAGTATCAAGCCCGGCAAAAGCAAGAGCATATTGAGAGAAAACTTAATAAAACTGAGCTGAGCGATGGAAATCGGAAAGGACTTGATTAGCCAGACTCTCTTTCCTTCCATGGAAAAGCTGCAAGAAGTTGTTGTTGTTAGACTGGAGCAAACAATAAAGACCAGCAAATAAAGTTGCGGTTTTGCGATGATGATCGTCAGATTAGGCAAAGAGACTCCCTTCATTATATTCAGTCCTTTTACCATGGGGAGAAATCCGATAATAATCAACAAAAACGGAGCAAGAATGGTATTGCTGACATAGGTAAAAGAAGAAAGATAACGACTAACTTCATTGCGAAAAAGAGCGGTTAGTTTCGATCTTGTCTGTAGACTGTAAGAGTGCTTCTTCTCATTTTTCCTACTGGCAAGCAAGTCAGATAGATAATCGTATTGTTTTACCAAAAAGAAAAGGACTATTGCTGTTATCATTAGAGTCACAATGACTAGAACAAGGATAAAGAAAAGCTGGTCTCGACTGATATTTTCCAAGAGGGAAAAAGGAAGGATAGAAACATGGATAAGTCCCAACTTAGCGTTCCCCAATCCTGTCTGGACATAACTAAAAATAAGAGGAAAGGCTGTCAGCGAGAAAAGCAAGAGAGATTCTATGAAGGAACTTTTGAGGCTCAGTGACCTCAAAAGAATTTTAATTAGAATAGCTAAAATCAGCGGGAAAATAAAAGACAAGGCAGGAAGAATCAGAGAAATTAAAAGGACGAGCCCTAGATTAATCAAAGGAAAAGGAGATAAGAAATATAAAACGATCTGAGTAGGCAGTAAAATGAGAAGGGACAAAGCAAGCCTTAAGATGTATTGAGAGATAAAATTAGCCAACTTAGCCTGCCAAGACAAAAGAGGAAGGCTAAAGATAAAGTCCCTATCACTGCTTTTTATCAAATTGGAGAAACCCGTCAAGACTGACCAAAAGCTCAGCGTCCAAAAGAGTAAACCTGTTGCATAAGACATCACTTGAGTAAGTTCCTGCTCCGCTTTCATCTGCAGCGGTAACAAGAGAAAATAGCTCAAAAGCAATAGAAGAGCTATTGTATAACCACTGATTGTTAGTAAGGCATGAGCTCGGATAGAAGCATCAGAATCTCTTAACTTAGATAACCCCAAGCGATTTTTATACCTGAGAATTAATAGATAGATTAAATTAGTTTTTGGCATGTGTCACCCTCCTAAAGATAGCACTGAGTGTCTGCTCTTTAGTGACCGAACTCATGCTGTCACTGATTTTAACCTGTCCCTTATCAATGAGAACAAGCTTATTGCAAAGTTTTTCAGCTACCTCCAAAACATGGGTTGAATAGATAATAATAGCACCCGCTGCTGCTCTTTTTCTCAGCTCATTGACTAAAAAATAAGTAGCATTAGGATCCAAGCCAACAAAAGGCTCATCTAAAACAATCAAGGCAGGATTATGCAGAAAAAGAGAAATGAGCACCAGACGCTGCTTCATACCATGTGAATAAGTGGAAATCAAACGAGATAGATCCTCCTCCAAATCCAACTCTTTGGCTAAATATTTCACCCTCTTTACAAATGACTCTTGCGGTAGGCTATAGATAGAAGCAATGAAATTCAAAAATTCATAGCCTCGTAGATTTTCATAAAGACCAGGATTATCCGGAGCATAGCCCAAATTCTGCTTAAAAGACTGAGGATTCTTCGAAAGATCAATACCATCCAATAAAATTTGTCCGCTATCAAAAGCATGAATACCCACAATAGATTTGAGGGAAGTGGATTTACCTGCTCCATTAGAACCGATAAAAGCACAGATATCTCCTGCTTCCAAAGTCAAATTTAAATCTTGAATGCCTTTATTGGATCCTTTATAAATCTTTCTTAAATGCTTGATTTCCAACATAATATCTCCTTTCAAAGATAACTGACAAAATGTCAGTCACAAACCTAAATCAAACCGATGATATCATCGGCTAATTAAAATAAATTAACTTGCAAAGTACAATTGAGCAAATGCTCAAAAGTAAACCAATAATCCTCTGCCTTCTTTTTATCCCTGAGGGTTGTCAGCTCATTAGCGGTGAAGGTATAGGCAGTCATGAGGATACGAGCCAAAGCCTGTGGGTGAGACAGAGCTAAGAGACCTTCTTCATTGCCTTGCTCTAGGATATGAGCCAAATAGTTACTTGAGAGATCAATAATCTCATGAGCCAGACGGTCCATTAGATAACGATTTTGTTCTAGATCGACAATCTCTTGTAAGCCTGCATTCTCCTTAGTATGATCGGTTGATCCAATTTGTGTCGCTTCAAAGAAGGTGCGCAGTTTGTCCTTAGCAGTCAGCTTCTTATCTTGACTAATCTTGGCCAAACGCTGGATGACAGGTTGAGAATATTTTTCAATTAAACAGTAGAGAATGTCTTCTTTATTTTTAAAATGATAATAGAGCAGACCACGCGAAATCTTGACTTTGTCAATAATATCCTGTGTCCTTGTCTCAAGGTAGCCCTTCTCCATAAAAATCTGCAGTGCTGCTTCCATGATTTCTTGTCGGCGAACCTCAGGCGCTTTAACATCTCGCATAGACAAGCCTCCTAATTACTTTTATCAGTATTATATAGCGCGACTGACAATTTGTCAATTACGAAATTAAAATAAGGAGCACCTCTAAAAAGTGCTCCTCACTTCAAATTTTAATTCCACTTTTTTCAACTAATTCTTTAAAATTTAGTTTGCTAAAATCACTTAAACCAAAAAGAGCAGACTTCCTGCTATAAGACCAGTGATGTAGCCCACTACAACATCTTTGGGGTAATGAACACCGCCTAGAACACGACAAAAGGCTAGTATGGCGGATAAGATTAATAAAAAGATTCCAGCCCAAGTGGTCACACGTAGAACACAAACACTAATCACCACTGCCGAAAAAACATGACGGCTGGGCATGGACTGTCCCTTAGCTTCTTTGATTATTAATGGATTGATTTCCCATTTTTCATAAGGCCTTAGCTGATTCAGATACTTTCTGACCAATGACAATAAAACAAAGGACAAGCTCGGAACTAAAACAAAAGGCATTAAGGCAGTCCATCTCTTCTGAGTCCAAAAAAGGTAAAGTAAAAGCATCAGATAAATAAAAGGCATTATTCTGGTTATTAAAGAATTAACTGTTTTCACAAAATAAAGCCATTTACTTCTTGCTCTGACTGGCTTTGTCAGTTTCTCATAAAATTCTGCGTAATTTTTCATCTTATCTCTATGTACCTTCTTAAAGCACAAATCTTTCATGGATTTTAAAACTTATTTGTTTTTTGAATGAATCAGTTATAGTTATTATAGCATTTCTAAGCTTGTAAGAGACAAAGCAACTGTCTTTCAAAATTAAAAAAGGGTATTTTCGATTTTCTGATGGTAAGTGATAAGAAAATAATAACAATGAAAAACAAACCGTTTCAGATTTGAAACTAATAAAAACAGTACCGCTTTTTAAATGGTACTGTCACTTGTCTTTTTATTTTGACGTTTCATTTTTCCTCAGCGCATACGAATCTGCATATAGTTTAAAGGCTTTAGCTGCTAAGGATTTGACCCGTTTATACTTACCGTTTGTGATAAACAAAACCATGACCTGTTTGGTTTTAGGATTTGAATAAGCAAAACAAGAGTAAGTATCAAAGCCGCCACCATTTGCATGCAGCATCTTTTGGCTGATATAGAGGCCGCCATAATAACTCTTAGAAGTCATTTTCATAGAACGTTGGTATTCGCTGACAGGAACAAATTGGTCATTAATAAAAGCCATCATAAATTTCCAATAATCCACTGGCCTAGAAGCATAATCACCAGCTCCAAAGGTAGATGTCACTTCTTTTGACAGCTTATCCCAAGTCGTACTTTGATCCATCACTGACAAGGCAGCTAACTTGGACTTATCTTTTATTTGAATATACTTTTTAAAATGCCAACCCTTACCAGCTGTTAAGAAGTGTTGACGAACATAAGTCGCATAATTTTGACCGCTAATTTGACTGATAATGCCAGCTAGCAAAGCATAATTAATGTTAGCATACTTCCATTTTTTTCGATAAGTTACGCGATAATTGGTCAATGAAAAATCCAATTGCTGCTCTTGAGTTGTCAGCACTTGCTGAGGAACTTCTTTTCGATCTGCCAAACCGCTTGTGTGGGTAAGTAAATTTTGTATCGTGATATTTTCACTATTTTCAACTTGAGGATAATATTTGCTTAAAGGTGTGTTTAAAGACAGTTTTCCTTTATCAATTAATTGTTGGATAGCCACCCCTGTTATCAATTTTTGTAAAGAAGCAAGAGGAAAATAATCCTTAATTGAAACAGGACTGCCATCTACCTTGCTTTGATTTGAAAATACTTGAGCCTTACCATCTGGCCCCGTCACAATCATGATCCCATTTAATTGATTTGTTTTTAAAAATCGCTTTAAAATGAGCGAATCAGGGTTTACAGCAACTGTATTTGAATCAATCCGTTCAGTCTCGATAAATTTATAGAAAGCAGCAAAAAATGCGATGAGAAAGACAAGAAATCGCATGCTAAATTTTCTTTCTCCCACAAAATACCCTCCTATTCCTCTAGGTACTCTCTATTATACCTCATTTTTGCTTTAATTTCATAAAAAATAAGTATTCAGAATAAATAAAGTCTAGCTAGAGATTTTCCATAGGCAAAGTTTTTAGAAATTAGATTTCCTTAAATTACAGCTGTTCATATATGTTTTAGCCATTTCAATTAAAAACTGCAAATTCCAAGACCCCACTATTCATAAACTTGTTTCTAACTATTCCTACTGCTTTTTCAAATGAAACTCTGTCATTAAAACTCAGTCTCTGTCATCATAACCCTTTGGATAGCTGGAATGCCATGCCCAAGCGGAGGCAATGATTTTTTCAATGTCATCAAATTGCGGTTTCCAGCCAAGCACCTCACGTGCTTTTTCTGAAGATGCAATCAAAGTATCTGGATCTCCCGAACGGCGAGCTGCTTTTTCTGCAGGGATTTTCTGTCCCGTAACTTTACGAGCGGCTTCTAAAATTTGAAGATTTGAAAATCCTGTTGATGATCCCAAGTTAAAGGCCGTTGATGGATTGCCTTGGCGCAGATAGTTAAGAGCAAGCAGGTGAGCATCCGCCAAATCAAAAGGGTGTACATAATCGCGCACATTGGTACCATCTGGCGTGTTATAATCATCACCAAAAATCATGATTTTCTCACGCACGCCTTGAGCAACCTGCAAAATGATTGGCAGTAGATGTGTTTCAGGACTGTGATCTTCACCGATTGAGCCATCTGGTTTTGCACCAGCCACATTGAAATAGCGAAGTGGCACAAACTTGATACCGTAGGCCCGGTCAGACCATTTCATAATGGTTTCCATCATGAGTTTACTCTCACCGTATGGATTAATCGGACGCTGCGGTGTTGTTTCCTTGATTGGAATTTCATCAGGAATACCATAGGTTGCTGCTGTTGATGAAAAGACGATATATTTGACACCAAATTCACTCATGACTTCCAAGAGTTTAATCATGCCTGCGGTGTTGTTGTCAAAATACTTGAGGGGCTTTTTCATGGACTCTGCAACCAAAGAATAAGCTGCAAAGTGAATAACGGCATCCACATCAGGATTTTCTCTAAAAACCATACTCATAAACTCTCGATCTGCTAAATCACCTTGATAAAACTTAGCAGCTGGGTGTACTGCTGCACGGTGACCCGTCACCAAACTATCAACGACAACAACCTCTTCCTCACCTTTTTCAATAAGACGGTCAACCATGTGTGAACCAATATAACCAGCTCCACCTAAAACTAAAATAGCCATAATTAAGATACCAAGCCCGTAAACGACAGAGCAAAAAAGGAAACTTGACGCAGACACCTGCATCTAAAAAAGGTTGTCTTTTTTGCACAGTCGCTAGGGCGGGTTCAATTCTAACCAACAAAGCTAGAACCAACCCTTCCTTTCTTTTTTACTTCACTCCAATACTCTCTACAAACCGCATGAAAGCTGCTTGCCCCTGTCTATTACGTTTGTAGACACCTGCGTCTTCCAAGACACGGATAAAGGTTCTCCCAACAGCTTGTTTGACAATTTCTGAAACGGTTTCTGAACTCGTTTCTGGATGACTGGCCTTAATGGCATCAGCCCAGTCTTTGTGGTAATCGGCCATTTCATTATACTGGTTTAACACGTATTTTTCAACTTCTGCCAGCTCTTTTTTCAGTCTTGGCGGTAAAATGGCTAAGCCCATAACCTCAATCAGCCCGATATTTTCTTTCTTAATATGCTGCACATCAACATGAGGATGATAAACTCCGTCAGGATACTCTGCTGTCGTATGATTGTCACGTAAAACAATATCCAGCTCAAATTGTCCATCGCGTTTTCGAGCAATCGGTGTCACAGTGTGATGCGGTGTATCACCTGTAAATGCAAGAATGTTCATCGTATCATCAGAATAGTTACGCCAAGCCAGACGAATGATTTCAGCCAATTCCACCAAGCGAGACTTGTTTGCTCCACGCAGTCTGATAACTGACATAGGCCACTTGACAATACCTGCTGTCACATCTGGAAAGTCTTTGAAATGAAACACGCTATCCAACTCTGCTATTTCCATAGGAAAAATGTGACGACCGCCTTGATAATGATTGTGACTTAAGATAGAGCCACCGACAATAGGCAAATCTGAGTTAGAACCCGCAAAATAACCCGGGAAGATGTCTACAATGTCAAGGAGCTGTCTAAAAGTGTTCTGGCTAATCACCATAGGTACATGCTCAGTGTTGAGAAAAATGCAGTGCTCGTTGAAATAAGCGTAAGGAGAATACTGGAAACCCCATTTCTCATCACCCAAATTCATACGGATAATGCGATGGTTGGCACGAGCAGGATAATTAATCCTACCCTGATAGCCTTCATTTTCCATGCAAAGTTGGCACTTGGGATAATTGGAAGTCTTAGCTAACTTAGCTGCTGCAATAGCTTTAGGATCCTTTTCAGGTTTTGACAAATTGATAGTAATGTCAATATCCCCATAAACTGATGACGTTGTGAAAGCAATATTTTTAGCAATAGCGGTCACTTTAATATAGTTGTTACGCTTACTGAGTTCATAGAAATCTTTGATAGCTTTCTGAGGAGATTTTGCATAAGTATCCCAGAAAGCTTGATTGACCTGACTTGGAATTGGCGTGATGAAGTTCATTAACTCCGCTCCCAAGCAATCTTTCTCTTCAGCTAAGTCGCCAACTTTACTGTTCACAACAGCCAAATCAACCAATTCATCCTTAAGAGCAATGAGGTTGCTTTGGTTTGTATCCTGCTGAGCATTATCTTCACCAACCAAAGCAAGAATACGATTTCTAAGGTAGGTAGCATCCAATTCAGTATAGTCACTATTTTCAATAATTTTACTAACAAAAGTATCTAGTAATGCTGTCATCGTTTTATTTCCTTGAGAGAACACGACTGCCGCCTGCGATTTCTGCGATATAAAAGGCTGGCGCGTAACCTACTGTTTCAGTGTAAATGCGACCGACATTTTCTTTTAAGGCTGCAACCTTATCTTTGGCAACAATAGCAATGCCGCAGCCGCCAAAACCAGCTCCTGTCATACGAGCGCCCAGAACACCTTCTTGTTCCCAAGCGGTATGAGCCAGCGTGTTAAGTTCAATCCCTGTTACTTCATAGTCATGTTCCAGAGAAACATGCGAGGCATTGACCAGCCGTCCAAATTTCTCCAAATCACCAACTGCAAGGGCTTTCTTAGCTTTCAGAGTTCTTTGATTTTCAGAAACTGCATGGCGAGCGCGTTTGATACGCTTAGCATCCTTGATGAGATAAGCATATTCGTCAAAAGTTTCTTCATCCAATTCACCAAGAGACTTGATGTCAAGAAGAACATTCAATTCTTCGACTGCTTTTTCACATTCCGTACGGCGCTCATTATATTTCGAGTCAGCCAACTCACGGCGTTTGTTGGTATTCATAATAACAATAACATTGTCACCAAGGTCAAGCGGTACAAGATCATATTCCAAAGTCTTCGTATCAAGATAAATAGCCTTCTTTTCAGCTCCCATACCAATAGCAAATTGATCCATGATTCCTGAATTAACACCGATAAAGTCATTTTCAGTTCTTTTCCCAATTTTTACTAAATCAAGACGATCAAGTTTAAGATCAAACAACTCTTCAGCCATAATCCCAATCAACAATTCAAGAGATGAAGATGAAGATAGCCCAGAACCATTTGGAATATTTCCAAAAACATAGACATCCATACCAGTGTCAATCGAGTGCCCTGCTTCTTGCAAGTATTTGATGACGCCTTTAGCATAATTCGTCCAACTATCCTTCTTATTAAATATAAGATGATCAAGACTGATTTCAATAATACCAAGTTCTTCAAAGTTAGCGGAGTAAAAGCGGAGTAATTTATCATCACGTTTACGAGCTGCACCGTATGTTCCCAAGGTGATTGCTGCGGGAAAGACACGACCGCCATTATAATCGGTATGCTCTCCAATAAGATTGATACGTCCCGGTGAGAAAAAAGTAGCGTCTGCTTCTCTTCCAAAAACGTGAGTAAAGGCTTGGTTTAATTCTTGTTTTTTCATAAGAATCCTTTCTAACTTCTGATTTTACAAGTCTATTTTATAATCTTAGAAATCTGAGGTCAATATTTTTACTAAAATTTTACTAAATTTATTTTCTTTTTCCTTTACTTTTGTTATACTGAAATGAGAAAGAAGGGTGATAATGGCTACATTAAAAGACATTGCAAAATTAGCAAAAGTTTCTCAGGCAACGGTTTCCAGAGTATTGAACAAAGATGAAACCTTATCTGTCAGTCAAAAGACCAAGCATCGTATTTTAACGGTTGCTGATGAGCTTGGTTATCAGAAACATTTAAAAACCACTAATTCTCCTCAACTTAGACAAAAGATTGCTATTGTGCAATGGTACAGTCAGCAGGAAGAACTCAACGATCTTTATTACTATTCTATTCGTATCGGTATTGAAAAGCGTGCTCAGGAATTGGACTATGATATTGTCCGTTATTTTGATAACGATATCAGTAAAGTGTCTGCAGATGTCGTCGGTCTCATTGCCATCGGTAAATTCAGTACTTATCAAATTGCAGAGCTGGAAAAATTATCCGATAAACTGGTTTTTGTTGACAGTGACACTCTCAACGCTGGGTATCCTTGCGTAATGACTGACTTTGACAATGCTGTTGTTAAAGTTTTAGATTATTTTTTAGACCATGGCTTAACCAAAATTGGTATGATTGCTGGCGAAGAAAAAACGACAGATGGCAGAGAACTGCTCATTGATCAACGGTTTCGTACCTTTCGAAATTATGCCTATGAACAAGACATCTACAATCCAAACTATATCTTCATTGGGGACTTTTCAGCACAAACTGGTTATCATTTGATGAAAAAGGCCATCAAAGAACTCAAGGAAAACTTACCACAAGCATTTTTTATTGCTAATGATAGCTTAGCCATTGGAGCGCTTCGTGCTTTGCAAGAAGCAAACATTCCTGTCCCCAATCGTGTCAGTTTGATTTCTTTTAACGATACAGCCTTGACTAAACAAGTCTTCCCAGCACTCTCCAGCATTACTGTCTTTACCAAAGAAATGGGCCGTACTGCTGTTGATATCCTCAACAGACAAATCCTTAACCCTGATATTATTCCAAGCATGACCAGATTGGCCACTCAGCTGACATTAAGAGAAAGCAGCATTTAGGAAACAAGACACATTGATTCAAATAAAATCATTTGACAGTATCAACAATGTCAAACTGTCAAATAGTCAATCAGAATCGCTTTATTACTTGATACAAATATTAAAAAACAACAGGCCGTCACTTTTTAAGTGGTATCGTCTGTTGTTTTCTTATTTTATCCTAGTTTATCTTAATACAAAAAGCATCCCAAGGCTGGAGTTTGTGATTAGCAAGAGCAGCGCTTTCATTTGTATTGCTAATGAGAGTTTCTTGTTTGTCAACATCAATCTCTAGAACTTCTTCCTGATCTGAAACATTGACCACTATAAGATACCTTTCTTCTCTTACCTTTCGTAAATAGGCAAATACTTTGTCCGCTGTAGGGAGCAATTCAAAATCGGCATCTACTAGCCAATCATTTTCTTTTCGAAGCTGAATGAGTTGTTGATAGGTGTAAAAGATAGAATTGGAATTTTTCAGAGCTGCTTGAACATTGATGTCTTTATAGTTTGGATTAACTGGCAGCCATGTTTTATCCGCTGTTGAAAATCCGGCATTTTGAGAAGCATCCCATTGCATAGGTGTTCTGGCATTATCACGGCCAATCATACGAATACTGTCCATGATAGTTTCTATAGACTTACCATTTGTAAAAGCTTCCTTAGCATAATTAAGGGATTCAATATCATCAAGTTCATTTAAATCTTTAAAGGGATAATTGGTCATCCCAATCTCTTCACCTTGATAAATATAAGGTGTCCCACGCATAAGGTGAAGAAGAATAGCCAGTGCTTTAGCAGACTTCTCACGATATTTGCCCGTATTTCCCCAGATTGATAAAACACGAGGCAGGTCATGGTTATTCCAGAATAACGAATTCCACCCCTGTCCTAATTCCAACTCAGTCTGCCATTTATTAAAGATTGTTTTTAAAGCAGGAACATTAAGTTCCTTCACATAATCCCATTTAGGAGCTTCTGGTTTATGCTGAAGACCAATATGTTCAAATTGAAAAACCATAGAGAGTTCGTGATTGACTGGATTTGAATATTGCTTCGCAATCTCAGGCGTTGCTCCCCAAGTTTCCCCCACAGTCAGCAGATCATGTTGACCAAAACTAGCGGCATTCATCTCCTTAAGATAAGCATGCAATTTTGGTCCGTTACTGACAATATGCTGAGCAGGAATTTTCCCAATCATATCAATGACGTCCATCCGAAAGCCGCCAATACCTTTATCAATCCAGAAATTCATCATATCATAAATCTTCTGACGTAAGTTTGCGTTTTCCCAGTTTAGATCTGGCTGCTTCTTACTAAAAAAATGCAAATAATATTGATCGGACTTATCATCATATTGCCAAGCAGAACCACCGAAAATAGATTCCAAATCATTTGGCTGGTCACACCAAATATAATAATCGCGTTCAGAACTGTCTGGATGCTCACGTGCTTCAATAAACCAAGCGTGTTCATCTGAGGTATGATTAACCACTAGATCCATAATGATTTTTATGCCGCGCATTTTTGCCTGCGTCAGCAAATTATCCATATCAGCCATATTGCCAAAAATATCCGCAATTGCTTCATAGTTCGCAATGTCATAGCCATTGTCATCCATGGGGCTATCATAAACTGGAGATAGCCAAATAGCCATAACCCCTAACTTTTGCAAATAATCCAATTTACTCGTAATGCCTTTGAGATCACCAATTCCATCACCATTTGTATCCATAAAAGATTTTGGATAAATTTGATAAACAGTTGCCTTGTGCCACCAATGTTTTTGCATCTCATCACCACCTTTAATTTATTATGACATGTTAGTTTCTTTAGTTCTAATAAAGAGACTGAGAAAATCTAAAACAATTTAAGCCGTTTTTTATCGAATGGCTGCTTCCGTCTCTGCGTCAAAGAAGTGACCCTTGGCAACATTAAAGGTGAGAGAGACCTTTTCACCCGGTTCATGGAAATCTCTAGCATCGACACGTGCTGCAAATTCTGTTTGCCCAAGTTTAAGATAAAGCATGGTTTCACTGCCAAGCAATTCTGAGACAACCACTTCTGCATCAACTGTAGCATCTGGATAAGTTTCCTGAACTAAAAGACTGCTGGAAATATCCTCCGGACGAATACCAAAAATTAAGTTCTTATTCTTAAAACCTTTAGACTCAAGCATTTTAAGCTGCCCTTCTGTAACAGCAATCGTTAAGCCATCCTTACTGACCAGATGCCCATCTTTGATAGTAACATCAAAGAAGTTCATGGCCGGACTGCCGATAAAACCAGCAACGAATTTATTAGCAGGCCGGTTATAAAGTTCCTGAGGCGTTCCTACCTGTTCCACGCGACCAATTGTACCTGAACCATCCTCATTTTTTGTTGAACTCATAATAACAATACGGTCAGCTAAGGTCATGGCTTCCGTTTGGTCATGGGTAACATAAATGGTCGTTGCACCGATACGACGATGAATTTTCGCAATCTCTGCCCGCATAGATACCCGCAACTTGGCATCTAAATTGGACAGGGGCTCATCCATCAAAAAGACCTTGGCATCACGAACAATTGCCCGACCCATAGCCACACGCTGACGTTGACCTCCGGATAAATCAGCTGGTTTACGTTCTAAAAATTCGGTCAGACCAAGAATTTGTGCAGCTTCCTTGACACGCTTATCAATAGCTTCTTTGGAATAGTGACGTAGTTTAAGTCCAAAAGCCATATTATCATAAACGCTCATATGAGGATAAAGCGCATAGTTTTGGAAAACCATAGCAATATCGCGATCTTTGGGGGCCTTATCATTGACCACTTCACCGTCAATTTTAAGTTCGCCCTTGGTAATATCCTCCAAACCAGCAACCATCCGAAGGGTTGTTGATTTTCCGCAGCCTGAAGGACCAACAAAAACGATGAATTCTTTGTTCTTGATATCCAAGTCAAAATCTTCAACAGAGTAATGACTGCTGTTAGGGTATTTTTTATAAATGTGATTTAAATTTAGTTCAACCATAGTCTCTCTCCTAATTATTCAAAGCTTATTGTTTGATCATTTTCTGTTACTCTGTATGTCATATCTTGGAGATTAATCTCTGCTTTTGCGATATGACTGCCATCTTTATTTTGACGTTCTATGACAATGGTCGCTTCATTTGGCGTTTCCACTTCAATACGGCCATCCAAATCAAAAGCTGCTGACTGATTGCGGTAAGTAAAGAGATTTAAAAGTGCCTTGACAACTGGTCGCTTCACTTCCTTAGCAATTTCTTCACTACTATAATAATGACGGTTGATATTGCGGCCTTCTTTAGTGCTTTCCAGTAATTCAAGATCATTCTTGCCAGCTAAAAAGCCAACGTAATAAACCTGTGGAATACCTGGAGCAAAAGCTTGTATCAAGCGGGCCAAAAAGTATTTTTGATCATCATCACCAAGTGCTGAATAGTAAGTTGAATTAATTTGATAGATATCCAAGTTATTATATTCGGCAGTTGAATACTTACGATTGACATTGGCACCGACCTTATAAAGCTCATTAGAAGTATAGGTAATTTCTTCGTCAGTCAAGATATCCTTAACATCAACCACACCAATACCGTCATGTGTATCAAGGGTGGTGAACTGTTTCATCGGACTCATTTTTAGCCATTTGGCAAGACGGTCAACCTTGCCCGAATATAGGCTGTAGAGCGTCACCATAGGCAGGGCAAAATCATAAACATAGTAATCATGGTCTGCAATTTTAAATTGAATAGTATAGTGTTCATGAATTTCCGGCAAGATTTCCGCACCCGATACAGCAGCTATATCACGAACTTTATCTAGCAGAGTCCAGATTTCAGGTTCAACAAAGAAATCATTCGTATCTAGCTTTTTAACAGCATAAGCAAAGGCATCCAAACGAATGAGATCACAGCCGTTGGCTGCTAAATTTTCAATGGTAGAGCGAATAAAATCCATAGTCACTTCTTTAGTCACGTCAAGATCAATCTGTTCCTCCCCAAAAGTGTTCCAGAGATGTTCAACACTGCCATCTGCAAATTGGATTTCCTGCTTAGGTGCTCGATCCTTACGCTTATAAATCAGGTCCACATCTTCTTGTGTCGGGCGATTTTTAGGCCAAAATTTATCCCAATTTAAAAATAGATCTTTATAAGCACTTGCTTCATGCTTTTCTTGGTAATCTTTATAATATTTAGACTGACGCGAAATATGATTAATCATGAAATCAAACATGAGGTAATATTTTTCACCCAAGCGTTTGACATCATCCCAATCGCCAAAAGCAGAGTCAACTTCATGGTAATCAATCGGTGCAAAGCCACGATCACCTGTGGAAGGAAAGAATGGCAGCAAATGGACACCGCCAACAGCATCTCCAAAATAATTCTCAATATTTTCATTCAATTCTTTCAAATTTTTACCCAAACTGTCTGCGTAAGTAATCAACATTGTTTTATTTGTAATTGGCATTTTATCTCCTCTAATTAATTTTGGTTTATACCAGTTCAACCTAAAAATAACAGCCACATCTTTAGCTCCTACGACGCGAGCCAGAAGTAATCGTTCTTATTGCGGGTGGCGAGCTAGTGGGAACTTAGGCAGACCGCCATAGCGGCTGGCGTTAGTTAATGAAGAGCTGCTTAAGCGGTCATTATCTATAGCTCTCACTTCACAGCTCCATTGCTCATACCAGCAATAATGTGTTTTTGGAAAATAAGATAAACAATTGTAATGGTAATAATACCAACAATGTAAGAAGCAAAACTAGGACCGTAATCATTGAAATATTGTCCGCTATAATTGTATTGGAAAAGAGGAAGCGTCCACATACTTGAATCCTTATTAAGAATCAGCAATGGCAACATAAAGTCGTTCCAGAACCAAAGTGCATTAATAATCAGAGTTGTTGCGTGCATTGGTTTTAACATAGGGAAAATGATTTTACGATAAGTTGTCAATTTATCCGCACCATCAATTTCAGCTGCTTCATCTAAACTATCAGGTACACTTAGTTTGATATAACCCACGTAAAGGAAGAGTGTCTGTGGAATAGCATAAGTTAAATACAGAATAATTAATCCCCACATATTAGCCAAGCCTAATTTACTCATCATAACCGTAATAGGAATCATGATAACCTGGAAAGGAACGAAAATTCCCAGAATCAACAGGCTATACATGATATTGAAAGCTTTTCTTCTAGACATGTTACGCGCAATGGAATAAGCCGCTGCAGGGATAAAGAGCATGACCACCAAAACGGATAAAACAGTAATCACCGTTGAATTCCAAAAATAGCCGCCAACACCATCAGCTAACAAACGTTTGTAATTATCCAAGGTGATAGGATTTGGAAAAGCAAAAAAATGATTCATAATATCCTTAGTTTTCTTAAAAGAGCTAAAGACAGTAACCATCAGTGGGATCAAAATCAGGATGCCACCAACAGTCAAAAGTACATATTTCCAAAAATAATTTATTTTTTCTTCTTTTTTCATAGCATCAGTCTCCTCTAAACTTCAAACTTCTTAGAGAGTTTAATTTGCAGCACAGAAACAATTCCAATGATAATGAATAAAATCAAAGCAATAGCATTAGCATAACCATACTGATTACTCTTAAAGGCATAGTTATAAACCAAAAGGCCTAATGATGTTGTTGAATTATTTGGACCGCCACCTGTTAAGGCAAAGATTTGATCAAAGGCCGTAAGACCAGCTTTTAAAGCCATGATGAAAACCATGGAAATACTTGGCAGTAAGTAGGGCAACTCGACTGACCAAAAGGTCTGTTTACTGTCAGCACCATCAATAGCTGCTGCTTCGACAATCTCTGATGGAATACTCTGTAATCCTGAAAGGAAAAGAATAATAGGCATAGCAACACCTTGCCACAAAAGAACAAAGATTGAAGCAATAACCGCCCCGTTCGCTGTTCCCAACATACTTGTTTCTAAAAATTTAATTCCCAAAGCACTGCCAACTGCTGGCAAACCATAATTGAAAACCTGTTTAAAAATCAAAGAAACTGTCAAACCAGATAAAACAGCTGGAAAGAAGAACCAGGCTCTGAAAAAAGTTTTTCCTTTGATCTTAGCATTAAGCGCACGTGCAATGATAATACCAAGGACAATTTCACCGACAATCAAGGCCAGAGTCAAAACCAAAGTAAAACCAATAGCCTTCATAAATTTCCCATCAGTCATCAAAATCTTATAATTATTAATACCAACAAAATCAAAATTATAGGTCAGACCTGTCCAATTAGTAAAGCTATAAAAAGCACCCTGAAACATAGGAAAATAAAAGAATACAACTTGTAAAATGAGCGGTACGATTAAAAATGTCCAACCCCAGTATTTATTTAAAACTTTTCTAATAGTCATCCCTTATCCCTCCTAATCAACGTCTGCTTTCATTGGATTAAAGAAAGCGTTAAGCCCATCAGCTAAACCTTTAGCATTTTTTGTCATTAGATAATTGGTTGTGGCTGTAAAGAAATCATCTTCACTATTCCAATGCTGACCTAACCACACATAGTGTTTATCAGTAAAAGCTAATTTAGTTAAAGGTTGCAAAGGTGAATTCTTATCTTCTCTGACTCCTTTTACTGCTACTGGTGAACCATCAACATCATAATATTTCTGCATCGCCCTAGCAGTCGTCATGTATTTAACAAATTTTTCAGCTTCTTTAAGATGTTTTGTTTTAGCTGAAATTGATAGAGCTAAATCTCCGGCTCCAATTGTTATGCCATTTCCAGTTTTTTTGCCCGGAAAAGCAAAGGTTCCAATTTCAAATTTGGGATCTTGTTGTTTAATAGCTGGCAAGGCCCACGAACCATTAGGTGTCATAAGAGCTTTTTCATTAGCAAATGCCACAAGAGCATCATTATAAGAAGCTCCCTTCCAATTTTTCTGCTGATTGCCATCATCTGCTAAAAGATTGAGCCGAACCATATCTTCTTTTAAAATTTTATCACTGGTTTTAATCGAATTTGGTTGGGAAAAGCGAAGGTATTTATTAGCGGCATTAGCACTGCCAGTGACTGAAATCAAGGATAACTGATGATAACCATTCAAGGTCCAACCTTCTGTTCCCGCTAAAGCAAACGGTGTTTCCTTTTTTGCTTTGATTTCTTCAACCAATTTAACAAACTCATCCCAAGTTTCAGGAACCTTCAAACCTAATTCTTTAAATTTGGTCTTGTTATAATAAATTCCTGAAACATTAGCTGTTAACGGGATGCTGTAAACCTTTTGATTAACTTTATATTCGTTAGCATAATGATTCTTTAAATGGTTAAGATAGGCTTTACCCGTCATATTATAAAAATAACCTGCTTTGGACCATTCTTGGAAGTCCATATTTTGAGGATAAATATTGATAACATCGGGCACATCTCCTGATAAGACACGCGTTTTGAGGACTGTACCAGCATCTGGAACACTAGTCATCTTGACATGAATTTTAGGATTTTCCCTTTCAAAGTCCTTAATTATCTTTTTCAAGGTAGCGTCCATTTCTTTTTTTTGGTTAAAATACTCAATTGTTACTTTATCATCCTTTGACTGCGAAGCCTTACTTTTGTTGCATGCAGCTAGTAAGACGCTCGTCAGACCGACAATACCTAGTAATCCAATTTTTTTATACCATTTCATAAGTGTCTCCTTCTACTTTTTAATAAAATAGTATTGTTTACTCAAATAATCACCTTGCGGCATATCAATGGTCAATCCCGCATACATTAACTCCGAACCTGAAAAGGCTTGTCCAGTTTCTATAAGAACATAAATGGCATCTGCATCTAGTCCTCTCAACTTTACAGTTGTTTCCATCATCTCTATGGTTGATTGAATACGGACATAGGTAACCAGTACCTGATTGTCATAGGTATATTGCACTGCTACCTCATTAATTCCAACTTCGGGATTAATTAGACGGTAAAGCTTGCCAAATTGTACAACAGACCTTATCTTTTTATAATGTTTAATCTGATTGGCAACAGCCTTTTTTTCATTTTTGGTTAAGATTGCTAAGTCCAATTCATAACCTAAATTTCCCATCATAGCAACATGACCTCGTGTTGTAAGAGGGGTATGACGGTTCATTTGATGGTTAGGAACCGCTGAAACATGAGCTCCCATAGAAATAGTTGGGTAAAGATAAGAGGAACCATACTGTATAGGCAGTCTTGCAATAGCATCTGTATTATCACTTGACCACACTTGAGGAAAATAACACATCATCCCCAAATCGTTGCGACCGCCACCTCCTGAACAGGATTCAAACAAGACCTTATCGTGTTTTGTTGTTAAGTAAGAAACAATATCATACAACCCCAGTATATAAGCATGCGACTGCATTTGCGTTTCCAAGTAAGTTCTGCCATTGCCAATATTGGTTATATTGCGATTGTAGTCCCATTTAACATAATCAATCGTATTTTCTGTCAGCAGCTTATCAAGAACAGTTTTGATATAAGCAACTACATCGGGATTAGCTAGATTCAAGACCAATTGATTGCGAGAATAAGTATGCTCTCGCTGATCTGCCTGAATGACCCAATCAGGATGAGCTCTATAAAGTTTGCTGTCAACTGATACCATTTCTGGTTCAAACCAAAGGCCAAACTGTAATCCTCTATCATGAATTTCCTTGATAAAGCTATCAAGGGAACCCCCAAGTTTTTCTTCATTGACAAACCAATCACCAAGTGAGCTATTGTCATCAAAACGATGACCAAACCAACCATCGTCAAGCACAAAGAGTTCAATGCCAAGTTTTCTGGCTTCATCTGCCAGCCCCAGCAATTGACTCCGATTAAAATCAAAATACGTTGCCTCCCAATTATTGATAAGGATAGGACGTTCCTTATTAGCAAAATTCTTAGGAATAATATGACGTTTAATAAAATTATGACTTTCTTGTGTCAGATTCGTTAATCCTTTATCAGTGTAGGTTATCAAAGCTACAGGTGTCTCAAAACTCTGATTAGCCTGCAGGTCCCATGAAAAATTATCATCATTTATTCCGATGCCTAAGCGAACCTCGTTTAATTGATTTTTTTGAACAAAAGCTTGAAAATTTCCGCTATAGATTAATTGTAAAGCCAAAGCCTCTCCATAAAACTCATTGCTATCATGCTCTGTTAAAATTAAGGAAGGGGTTTGAGCATGTCCTGAAGCTCCTCGATTAGAGCCTATTTTAAACAGACCCTGTTCAATCTGGTGGCGCCGAAGCGTCTTCTCGCGAGCATAAGCTCCTTGAAAAGTTATCACATCATAATGGCTGGCAGGTAAATCAAACATTGTTGATAAAGCACGATGAAGAATAACAGGCTTATCAGATAAATTTTCAAATTTGACAAAGGTTGAAATGGTGGCATTATCATCATAAGCCGTATAATACAGAGTCATGCGCAGTTTTGCCAAATCATCTTCTAAGATAAGAGCCAAGCTTTGAGCACTCTCACTGCTATGTGGATTAGGCAAACCTCTTGCCTTGATCCCCCCCTTAATAATTTTAGCCTTCTTAAATTTAAACCGTGTTAAATCATTATTATCATGTTGAAGGATTAGTGAAGGCACTCTAAAATCACCAAAACCATGAACACCAAATATTTGTCTTTGTGTATCATAACTATAATTTCTATTGTCCGACACTGGATTAGCTGAAAAAGCATGATCCTTTTCAAAAACAGTATTGGAAAAATGATAGGCTTCAATTTTTTTACCTAGATGTTTTAAAAGCAAATCACCATCTCTTTCTTCAATAATCAATGATGAGTCTTTGGTGTGTATATAAAAAAGGTTATCTTTAATAACAATGCCCATTTGTTCTCCCTTCATATTACCCTTATTATACATTTTGTAACCGTTTTAAAAAATAGGTGTTTGTTGCTAAAATATGGTAAAATGTTTCCTAAAGAAAGGTAAAGAAAATGAATATTCTAAATATCTATAATGAATTTGATATTAATAATTTCGATTTAAGCGTTGATCACTACGGTTCAGAAAAATGTGATAGAGGCTATTCCTTTGGTCCAACTATTCGAGACAATTATGTCATTCATTTCATCCTTGAAGGTAAAGGAAAACTTACCATAAATCAACACACCCTTGACTTAGCAGCAGGTGATATCTTCCTTCTCCCCAAAGATATCTCAACCTTTTATCAAGCAGATCTCCAAATGCCTTGGAGCTATATCTGGATTGGCTTTAGCGGTTCAAAAGCCGAGAATATTCTTAAGCAGTCAAGCCTTTTTAAACATTTTTATTGTCATTCTGGCCGCAGCTCCAAGCTCTTCTCACAAATGATGACCATTATTCAATTTGCCAACACCCCCTTAACCTCTGTCAATGAATTACTAATGGTAGGTGAACTTTATAAGCTTTTAGCTGCCCTCATTGAAGAATTTCCTCTATCTCACTTAGAAGAGAGCAATAGCTCAACAAAAGCTTATGTTAACCAAGTGAAAAAAATAATACATTCGCAGTATGGCAGTTCCCTTCGAGTTAATGATATTGCTAAAAAACTGAATCTTAGTCGAAGTTATCTCTATAAAATTTTTAGAAAAAGTACAAATCTTTCCATAAAAGAGTACATACTTCAAGTCAGAATGAAAAGAAGTCAGTATTTGCTTGAAAATCCCAAATTAAGTATTGCTGAAATATCCAATTCTGTTGGTTTTAGCGATTCACTTGCATTTAGTAAAGCCTTTAAAAATTATTTTGGAAAAAGTCCCAGTAAATTTAGAAAAGAAATCCAAAATAATTAAGCAAATGAGTTTTGCACAACTATTGGTCTTTTTTATTAGAAAGGAACAGTTTTGCAAACGTTTGCGATACAAATTTATTGTAGCACTATTTCTAATTTTGTAAAGTGATTTCCTAGACTAATAGAGCCATTCCGCTTACTTTTTAGTACTAGGCAGACACAAGTTTGATAAACAAACTGCCCCATCAAACAGAAGTTGAGACAAACACACATGATAGCCATAAAAATCATTTTCCCCCCTCCTTTTCTTTCATTATGACGCAACCTCTAATCAGCAAAAAAAGAGAACTCTATGAAAAGAACCACTTATAATGGACAGTATAAAAAAGTTATATACTGTTCTTATAAGGAGGTTCTTTTCATATGGCCAAAAAAGGAAGCAAGTTCACTAAGTATTCATCAGAATTCAAATTACAGGTCGTAAAAGA